>Ga0209780_1000627_pt1 | contig 19802 bp, 13 predicted proteins | sample WorMetexBAHAMAS2_FD_187384 | JGI IMG/M metagenome (GOLD analysis project Ga0209780, IMG submission 187384) | Marine gutless worms symbiont microbial communities from Max Planck institute for Marine Microbiology, Germany - Inanidrilus exumae... | ecosystem: Host-associated > Annelida > Digestive...
GTATCGGTGTTATTTATGTTTTTTATTTGAGTTACAGTTGAGAACAGAATGTGTACAGAATGCATGTTTCCCTTTTCAGGAAAAAGAGAAGAAATACATGTTATCACTTGACGGGTTGAAGGTGCGAGATGTGGAGAGCAGCTTCATGTCTCGTCGAGTCCAGTTTGCACTGTTTAGTTCAACCAACAGGTTAGAAGTTCACCTTGCTGTACTTTGTTTGTACTGCATAAGTCATGCACTGAAGAAGTTGACAGCATGTGAGATAGATATTAAATATTAAGTTAAATAATAAATTTGTTATGCATACAGTAATGGTCCATTATGATGACTCAACATAACTGCAGTCTTGTTATCTTGTGGTAAATCATTTAATGCTGTTGTCACTTATACTGCATATGGGCACTGAAGAGCTGATGTACCAACAGCGTTGTCCCTTGATCAAGTCAGTGACTGAAGCAAGGGTGGCATTAAGAAAGGCATCTGGCCGTATAAAATTTTGCATCTGTCGTCTCTCAGGATTTATTTAGGCATCTGGCTAATGCAGGTTCTGCAGGCAGTGGTTGTTAAATCAGTGTGTGTTTTAAAACCAGTATTTGATAGTTGGAAGTTAGTTGACTGTCGGTATTCATGTGCTGTAAATTACACGTAGACATAATGAACGCGTGTTCAAAAAATGTGTAACGAGAAAAGGATATTTTAGATGATGGTGATGGTAACGATGATACTGAGGTTTTCTGGGTTAGGCAACATACAAGCAGGAGCTACTTTGCTGTTTGGAATGAATACTGTGTTGTAGACTGCAACATCAAAAATACAGTTTAAGGCTTTTTCTACAGATTTGTTTGACTATGAAGCTTTGCCATTAGCTAGGATGCTGTGACATTTTGTATGGAGTGGAAGGAAACATGCTGCTTTGACATAGCATGATTATACTGATTGGAGGCCAAATTGTTTCTGCTGTTCTACTTCATTTCTATCTATTTATTGTTCTTATTTGTCGCCAGAAATGTGTACAAAGACCACCGGCAGCTGGAGTTGTCGGCCGAGAGCCAGGAAGAAGTAGACAGCTGGAAGGCTTCACTGCTGCGTGCCGGCATCTACCCTGAGAAAACAACAGACACGAGTGATGATTCGGTATTTGATGTTTAGTTAGCTTAATTTTATTGTGATATTAATACGTATTAATATTAATGATAAACTGATAGTTGTGTAATGCAGAGCTTATTCTGAGGGTGCGTTCGTTTGTTCGTTCTTTGCGGGCAGGAGTCCAGCCTACTCTGGACCTCAGCACTGAGACCTGTATATCGGGGTCCAATGCGCCAGCCCAGGAAGAGGAGGGGAATTGGTAGGTGTGTGCGGTGTATGTGCGTGTTGTGGAGGAAGGGACAGTAAGGAACAGTAGGTGTGAGCAGCTTGTCAGGTATTTCTAAGCGCGCCCCTCTAGGCATGGCCTACTGTCTGGCTAAGCCCGGACTGGCACTCATTCAGTGCCAGCCCTGACTGGCACTTTTTCAGCGCCTGACCACATAACTGACACTTCTTCAGCGCCTAGCCAGGGGACTTAGCCACATCTGTCTGCTTCAGCTCTCACGTCAGCGCGGCTGACACCTTGACGCTGCTAATCAAGACATCAGCAACGGTCACAGTTTATAGAGGACACCTCGAACCCTATTACCTGCCCGGGATTAACTCCCTGTTTATCATTTGCATAGGAATTATTAGAAATAATTTTTTGGTAGGCAGACGAGCCCAGGCTGAGGCTCGAACCTCGGCCACCGAGCATGGCGGCCGAGTGTGCTAATCACTCAGCCATATGGGCGTGAATTGTGAGGGTGCACATTATGCATATTTCTTATTACTGTCAGTCTGTCAGGGTACTGATGTCAGAGAAAGATAATTACACTGTCCGCTAGTGGATGAATAAAGGATGGGGCCGGGTCGGTGCTTTGAATTTTTTTCAGTGCTTTAAATCTGTTGCTTCGATGATGACATTAAGTGCATCTGATCCGTAAAATATCTGTGCCACTTATCCCCAAAAGTTGTATTTCGAAAAGTACGGAAGAAGAAAACCAAGGGGGAATGGTTAACCCAGGTTCACCTGAAAAGCGGGCATTAAGTCAGAGATAGGTAGGTGGGCAGTAGCATGCCAAATGGAGTAAGTACGAATTTCTGAATAATTGTTACACAGAAGTTTTTAACAGCATTCCTCGTGTAATTGACCAATTTGGCGTCATAGATATCGCAAAACAGTCCTGATGTTATTTGTTGTTTAGTGTTGTTATTAATTACCAATTTTATAATATTCCTTGCTGATTAATAGCTTTAGATGTTTTGGCTTCAGTTTTGAGTTTTGATTTCACAGAACAAGGATGATGTAACATCGTTGGACCCACAACTAGAACGACAGGTGGAAACCATTCGTAATCTCGTCGACTCTTATCTAAAGATTGTGCACAAAACACAGCGTGACATTGTTCCGAAGACAATCATGCATATGATTGTCAATGAGGTTTGTCATTACGTTGATAGCACATTTAACTTTTAATATAAGGTAAAGAAATCTAGGTAGAATTTTTAGCATTTATTTTTATATTTTGTTTTTAGGCTGCATCACATGCATTGCATAGATGCAGCCTGTTGCTACATATGTCACTTGTAGAATGGGCTGTGTGTTTGTCTGTGTGTGTCTTGGACACATGGGTGGGCTGTGCAAAAACAGCTGAACCGATCAAGATGCCATTTGGGGGCTGACTTGCATGGAACCAAGGAACCATGTGTTAGATGGGGGTCAGGATCCCCCATTGGAAGGGGCAATTTTTGGGGGTTGTCCGGACCATTGAAAAGCATTGAGAGTCTCTGCTGTGGTGTACGGCAAGAGGTATAATTAAATTGTTAATAATGGCATGCAGCAGCAGGGATCATTCAATCGTCAATAATAGCCATACAGCAATGCTGCTGCGGTCGACTGCAGTGCTCCCGACTGTATCGATGTCACATTACATTGTCCCCCATGAAAAATCTGCCACCCTGCAATGTGGCCTTTCTTTGAACACTCGTTTGTTTTGGTATGCCGTACCGCATCGTCACTTCCTCAGGAGTTTGTTAATGGTTAACTCCTCTCTTTGGCAGCAGGAAGGACATACTGTTACGCAGAAATTTAGCAGCAGTAATCTGTCAAAATCAAGGTAGCAACTGACTTACCCAGGTTTGCCGTTAGACCATTGTAAGTAAGTAAGAAGTAAGTAAACAAATTTATACACAGCGCCTAAAAGAAACAGTCACTAGGCGCTGGTGCCTCAAAGAACAAAATACGTCTTCAGCTTCCGGTTAAAACTGTCCGGTGACAAAGCATGCTGACGGACCTGTGTAGGCAGACTGACCTGTGTGGGCAGACTGTTTCAAATTCTTGGTCCGGCAGCAGAAAATGCACTATCACCGAGACGTGAACTGGTGCTCGTAATTGAGCACTTGAAACTGTCCAACGACCGAAGATGACGACGACAAACGGAGGCGGCAGCGAGCTGGCAATCATCTGACAAATACTGTGGTGCCAGTTCGTTCAGAGTCTTGAAAACCAGGACAGCGAGCTTAAATTCCACCCGCTGTTGCACTGATAACCAATGTAGCCGCCACAAGACTGGTGTAATGTGATCACATCACAGCTTACAGTAATCTAGTCGCGATGAGATTAATGTGTGAACGACTATCTTGGTTGCCTCAACCGACAATGATCATGCAGCTGGTGCAAATAACAATGCGCTGACCTACACAAGGAGCTGACATGCACCGACATTGTGAGGTAGCTGTCCAGTACAACCTCAAGGTTTTGCGCTGTATCCACAGTTTTAATGGACGATGACAGAATTGGGACTTTGTGATCGCCGATTTTTTCCACTTGTCATCTCAAACCCATCCAGATGAGGACTGTCTTTGCCGGATTCAGTCGTAGCCAACTTGCAGTCCACCAGCATGACATATCAGTAACGCAGTGAGACAGCCTGGTGACAATCGTTGAAGCCTCGCCGACCGGAGCGCTGACTTACACCTGAGAGTCGTTGGCGTATTGGTGTGGCTGCAGACCATGTTGAGCAATGACGAGATTAATGTCCGTATTGTACAGATTGTACAACAGCGGGTCGAGGACTGAACCTTGTGGAACTCTGTGATGCACTCGTTGAATGGCAGTCGATCGACCGTAATTGTAGAAGACTTAGTGTCCGGTTGCTTAGGAATGGCTTCAGCCGTTGTGAAATGACTTCAGTCAAGCCGAAGTTCTTATCTAGACACTCCAGAAGAAGATTGTGCTCAACGCAGTAAAATGCTGCTGACATGTCAAGGAGACCAAGCAGCATCAGCCATCAGCAGCTGTCAGTGCATCAGATAGTACTTTGAGCATGGTTGTCTCTGTAGAGTGGTGGCATTAGTAAGCTGACTGACGACATGGCAAGAACTTGTGATTCAACAAATGGTCAGTCAGCTGTCGAGCCACTGCTTTCTCGACTACTTTCGAGATAAATGATAGATTGGACACAGGTCTAAAGTTAGCCATATTAGCGGTATCCAGTCCAAGGAAGTTAGGTATTCTAGGCTGGAGAGGCATCGCCATCTACAAGTTTACTGTCATCACCAGTCTTGGTCGTCATTGACTCTGATCACCTAGCATGACGACAGTAGAGTTATTTGCATAGTCATTTGGTTAACAAAAATTAATAATAGCATATGATGGCAAATTGTTGGTGATTAAAACATTGTATTTCGGTGTTTGGTTAATTTTTCCGAAGTTGAATTACACAGTTCATTGTCATATAACATCCGTCTTAGTACCACGTGTGCCATGACATGAGGCTTAATGCTATCACTGTGTGAGACCTGTATGTAACTGTAAAGGTTGATAATACCTGTATTGCCAAAGGTGTCCATTCTGGTAAATATGGTTTTGTATAATTTCAGCTGAAAGGGTTTGCACAGTCTGAACTGCTTGCTCATCTGTACTCATCTAGGGATCAGGCAAGCTCCATTTTTGAGTTAATTACTATTAAATTGTGCCAGCAGTAATAAAGTTGTGTAATGATTTTGTCTCCTTTGTTTGTTCATGGACCTCTCGTTGCAAGTATGACTGTAGTAGTAAACGTATTGCAGAGTATGGGCTGAAGGGTGTATTTTAATGTTGACTATTGGCCAGTACAGTAACTGCTAATTGATTAAAAGTGCTACACTGTTTAATTGCTTACTTATGCTGTATAGTTTTGGTTGTTAACAGTGTGTTAGTAGTGATATTTTTGTTGTCTGAAACTATTTTCTTTTTTTGTTACTTATTACCTTTTTGTTATAATTTTATGTTGATAATGATTTAATAATGCTGTTGCATTGCACATGTTTGTGCACAGTTGTATTCACAGGTTTGCTAGCTGTTGAATAAAACATTATGCAGCTAAGGTTCCCTACCTGTGAGTTTGAGCTATTTGGATGTGTTGTATGCAACGTACCGAATGTTACGCAACGTGCATAACATTAAGTGTAAAGATTTTTTTGTGCAGTGTTACTGTATAAAACAAGTGCAACATAATGATCATATCTCCAAAACACTATACTTTATAGGTTAGAAATCGACACCGCTAGCTTTAAAACTCAGCAGTTTGTTTGCTGACCTCAGTTTGTCATATTTGCATTGAGGGTGACTTGTTGAGGGTGATCCAGTTAGAATTTCGTCAAGATTGTTAGTACAGTTGTCCGTGTATTGGTTTCGAGTAACGTGTTGATGTTTGTTGTTGACGTGCAGAGTTCACTGATGGAGGAGTCGCCAGAGGAAGCTGCTCGTCGTGACGAAGTTCTGCGCATGTACCACGCCACGAAGGATGCACTGTCGATTATCGGCGATGTGTCGACACTGACAGTGGCAACACCCGTTCCACCACCTGTCGACGATAGCTGGATAAAACCAAGTGACATTCAGAGGATGACCGGCGATGGGTCAGTTAATTGTCTTTCACTGATCTTATGTTGTTAGTCTGTCTTTATTATTATTCTGTCTTTGAAATACAGAATGTGCAAAGTGATAGCAGCCAATGTTGTGGGTTTGTAAAATTCATGAATTTGAGCCACTGTGGCAAATTCTTGCATCTGCAGCCAATTGCCGTGAATTTGACACATTTTTTACTGTGCGGCACTATGCTAGCACAGTATGTGCTGTCATCATGTGTTTGTCTGTCCGTCTGTCACAAGTAGGGGTTCTACAAAGGTGGCTAAACTTAGGTTCACAAAGACAGTGCTATATGATAGCTGCTTGACTTCAGTTTTCTGGTGCCAAAATTATTGGCGAAATTTGTGGTCATCCTCAACGGGAGTGCCAAACAGAGGTGGGGTAGGTTAGAATGGCTATCCAATATCTCGCTGTATCTCAGAAATGGTGCAAGATAGGGACATAGTTATTATGGAATGCTAATAGGACCTTGTATGGCACTATTTCCAGTGACCTTGATTAACCCTAACTACCCCCAAATCGCCCTATTTTTAACGTGTTTTATCGCCTTTCATATCTTTGTAGTGAGTGGAGATAGAGACTTCAAATTTGGTAGGTAGGTTGACGGTTGATGGTTTGCCATCTGTTGTCATTTTTGTCAACCATTTGTTGTTTTACTTGTTGTTTTCATCAGCAGAGAACTATAGCAAAGGCCATCAAAATGATGTTCATTACCAGATTTGTGCTTGGTTGGTAAGATGGTAAAAATTAGAGTTAGGCCGATGTATACATCGGTCATCGAAAATCGGCAACATCGGAGCATGCTGGAACATCGGTGAATCGGTGTTGGCAAATCGCCGATATCGATTTTGTAAAAAAAATAGTAAGCAGCGTGCAACGATATTAAAGTCAGATCCGCGCTAGCTGCCACGGACGACCACCCATGCTGCCGACATCGTCGGCGATATAGGTGGTTGTTCGGCGGGCGGCATCGGGGACTTCGAAGGACACCGCGATGGTCAGGTGTCAGATGCAACCGTTGTGACGTATGCCCAACTCAAACAGCTTAACGGAAGCCCTGATTGAAGCTCACGTTATTTCTGCATGGTGGACGGCATGGCGGCACTCTGTCTCTGACTGGCCCTCTATTCGGGGTCTTTCGGCCTTCTTTCAGGTGGCAAATGACCGTCATTGAGATGATTATCGCCGATCTGCATTGTTTGTCCAACAGTGGGTGCCGTGTTAGCCTATGTGTGTTCATGTAACTGTTGCTGTGAATGCGGTCTGTGCCGGCCAGCAATGCATGTGTGAGACATGCGTTCGTGTACGATATTGTACTCCGACTCACTCAGGGCATCAGTGCCGCTCAGCAGTTACGTAATATCGACGGCAAATGCCGTACTGCAGCACTTCACACACATAACCAGCGACTAATCGCCATCATGAGTAACCGAGTCTGCTGATGCCTAGCATCGATCTGACGTGATGTGACTAATGTCTGCTCAGTGTCGTATGTGCACGACGGTAGGGAGGGGTGCACTAATTGAGACCTTCGCTATGGTCTCACTAAGTATAGTGCCTAGACTGTTATCCTGATTCTGGTAAAGAACAAAACATTGGAATTGCACATCCGAGTTTTTTTTTGCCTAACAATCGGAACATCTGACCTCGGCCGTTTTACCCGAATTGGCCGAACTATAGTAAGAATGTACCTGAGCTTGATGCGAAGGTACATTCTGCTTGTCAATGCACATATTTTATTACATTATTAAAGATAAAAGCTTCAAATATTGCCATTAACCTTTTGTTTTTTGCAGCTAAGTTAAAGCAGACTCTGAGGATAATAGGAGCAGCCTTTTTGCATGCCAGATGATGCTTCCTGTCATTTAAAGCCGTAATAGGACTATGACTGTGCTTACGTGCGTGTTGTATGTGTATTGTAATTAACTCGCTACAGCATGTTTGCGGGGTGGGCGGGAAAGTCAGTTTGAACAAGTGACTATTCAAGTGTCATATTCCGGAAGCCATTAAAGTGGTAAAACTAATAATTTATGTAACTTGTGTTATAAGGTTGGCGTTGTTTGTGCATAGGCCAACATCATCAGCTTGGTCTACACAAGGTGGCGGTAGGTCTGCTGGCGGACAGGCATCTGTGCCTCATCGAGCGGCTCCTGTTGCTCCATCGCGGCCGACGCTGTCTGTACCTCAGCGCATGGCTCCTAGTCCGACACCCATGGGAAACATTCCAGCTAATCTTCCACCTCCTCTCATTCCTTCGTATGTGCCTTAAAATCATAAGTAGCATGCAATGTGTGTTGATGTTGTGTGATACTATTATTAGGCCGTATCACAGCATTGGCTAGCAGTAGCAGCCTAACATACTGTTTCTGTACCTTGAGTATGAAGTTATAATAAATAAGTAAATAAATAAATGCTACACACGGAGTGGTGGTGGATGGGGCAGGTCTGGTACCCTGGGTGGAAGGTTCCCCAGATGCTTCTTTTGGGTTTTATTTAAGAGAAGCATTCCAAAGCCAGACCAACACAGAAACAATATTACACAATGAGAGTCGTTAGGCACTGATATGTTATAGGAACTGCAATTACACAAGATATCACGTTGAACTGATAAATAGGTCTTGTGGTGGTTGGTTAGTTTCCACCCTGTTGTAGGTGCTAGCCTAATAGCTTAAATGAGCCTCCACTATTCTTTCCCATTTTGAACAAAAAGGCAACGAGGTCAGGAGGTTACTGTATCATTGGCCATCCTTAACCCAGCGGAACTAAGTCTCCACTCAAGACCTTGTCCATGATATAGCCTAAATTTGTGCTGAAAGGGGACGTTAATCTCCCAGTCAACCAATCTACACACGGAGTGCCGTAGTTTGTCTGTCTGTGTCTGTTGTTTGTGAGCCTTGCGAAAACGGCTGAATGATCTTGTACCATTTGGGGGGGGGGTATCGTGTGTTTAAGGAAGCACGCATTAGATGGGTCAAGGTCAGACAAATCCATTCGCCGCTGTGAGGAGTAACAAGTTGGTAATTTTTGCACAGGGTAAGTCCTACAAAAACGGCTAAACCTATTGAGATGCCATTTGCAGGGCTGACTCGTGTGAGTCCAAGGAACAATATATATTAGATGGGGGTTGAGGTTGGACGAATCTATTTGCTGCCGTGAGGGGTGACAAGACGGCGATGTGGCCTTACATCAAAATACTTTGACCACTTGTTATTGTTGGCTAAATTCTTAGTTCATGAGGAATATTATTGTAAGCATGATTCTTAGCCCGCCAAGACTCCACTTCTGTGTACCAGGTATTTTGTTTCATATATTTTACTGCATCAAAAGAACGTAATCTACTGTTTTGTCAATTTTGTTTACCCACGTAACGCTATGCTAGCACGGTACTTGTCATCATCATGTGTCCGTCCATCCGTCTGTCTGTCACAAGTCAAGTATTCTTCTAAGATGGTTAAACCTAAAATCAGGCAAGCAACGCCATACGATAGCTCAGGGACTCTAGTTTTCTGATGCCAAAAATTTCAGCGAAATTCCAACGGGGTCACCACCAACAGGGGCACCAAATAGAGGTGGGGTAGGTTTAAATCGGTGATTTTTGACCAATATCTCGCTATATCTTAGAAACGGTGCAAGATAGGGACATTGTTACTATAGAAGTCTAACAGGAACTCCTATGCACTCTATCGATTGGTGCAATTTCCAGTGACCTTGAGTAACTTGAACTACTCCAAACCACCCCATTTTCAACATTTTGTATCGCCTTTCATATCTTCATAATGAGTGGCGATAGAGACTTTTAATTTGGTAGATAGGTTGATGGTAGCAAGTGCTAGCCCAAGGATGACAAACAATCCCGAAAGGGGCGTGGTTAGGTCATGTGAACCATTTACATTTTGTTGGGCACCAACCATATCTCTGGGACGGCCGATCGTCTCAGGCGCTGTCAACTTAGTTCACCGGTGAGTGTCATAAACTTCTGGTGGTCTTCATCGTTGCTGCAACAGCATTACGTTAATGCTGGCAAAGAGTATTTAACCAATGGACAAATAGATACCAAGAAGCAGTGTACTTTCAGCTACAGTATTTGAAATTTTCATTTACGTTAGTAACAAATGCCCATGACCTGTGCACATAAACATGAGGTCCTTTTTCTGAACATGCTGTTGGGATATTAGATATGTGGTTTGTTATCTGCCATTAATTAATTTACTGTTTTTTGTGTCATATATACACAGTTATTTTGTTAACATTTGCCTTTCTCTGTATGCTTTGCACTTTGTTTAAAGCATAAGAAATCCAAGGAGAATGGAGCAGTAAACTTTCTCTCGGGAGTCACTTGTTGGATTGGATGAAGAAAGGATGGAGACTTGTGAACAATTTCCATGTCTGACATGCTTTTTTTGAGCATAGCCATGTCCCCAGTCAAACACCAGTGTTCTCGAAAGGATGGGATGCACCAGTATTCACTGGTATCAGATCAGATACAGTGGCTCTGAGCCATGTACTATAGGTAGGGTCTTCCTGAGGCCATTTAACCATAGAAGAATTCTGCATTAATTATTCGTTTCATTTCTGGGTGGAAAATGGCTAATTTAGGTTTATGTAGATAATGGCTGTAATCCTGGCATGTGTGGGCGTGCTTTGTAGACGTCCGGGATCTGGACCTGTGCCGAACATTCCAGACCGGCCGTCAATTCCGTCACGGCCTCAGTGAAACGAGATGATGACGCAGCGTCCTGTGTCGCAGAACAGTGTAGCAAATGTAGTAACTTAAGTCATCACGACGGATGGAGCGTTATTGTTACAGAGTATTTATCGTCATCTTTCACGTTAGATGTCATGCAGCTGTAGTTACCATAGAGCATATTTGAAAGTCATCTGTAACTATTGTTGTGTATAGTATACAAGTCGTGGTGTATCGAATGTTATGTATCAGAAGCTTTTTCATTTTCTCTTTCGGACGGTTTGTTTTGTGTGTGTGTTACTAGGGTTGTTGATGCTTTAACATTTCTGAGTCATTGTTTGCATAGTGATTTTGGAAGCATGGAAGCTACTATTTTGTCCCTAGTTGCAGTTAGAGTGTAGGAATGGAATTCATTGATTGTGTAATAACAATAATAATGAGAATAATAATAATGTGCACATTGTCAAGAAATTCTAAAATCAAAGGTGCTGGCAGAGGCCAAGTGGACAGACAGATGGATTGTGCTAGTGAGTGGCTAACTGACTAAGGGAGGTGAGGTTTAAGCAAGTGTTTAATGGTAGCTAATGTATTAGAAGCTTTGATAGTGGCAGGGATTTTATTCCATATCTTGAGTGAACAGTAGCTGAAGAAATGCTGATCATAACCGTATTAATGTAAAAAAAATTTTAAAATGGCTTGTAAGGACGACAGTGGCTATGTCGCACAACTAAAACAGCAAAAATCAAAAACTTGATATTACTTATCAGCACATCGCCATAGAGTCAGTGTGCTGACAAGTAATATCACCTTTTTGATTTTTGCTGTTTTAGTGGTGCGACATAGCCACTGTCGTCCTTACAAGCCGTTTTAAACTGTTAAGTTTTTTTACATTAATATTTGCTGTTTTATTAATTTAGCAATCTTATTTTTGCTAATCTAAAGGGCATGCGATCTCTGCGCATGCACATAATCACAAAAGCTGTGAATATGTACCAAAATCTACAACGACCATCGTCAACAATGTCTGGAATTTCGCATGAAGTGATTGACATTTTGGAGATTTATCAGCATTTGTGACGACTTTTAGCTACGTTTTCATGCTGCATGCGCATAAGCTTCAAATTAGTCAGTTCCGGTAAAAAAATCTGACATCAGCATTTGATTTCTTGACCCCGATTTCCTTGTAAATGGCGAAATTTGGGCGATTTGAGGGTGCTTTCAGTTGATTTTTCATCAAACTAGAAACACGTGCTGTGGAACGTGATATCTGCCTCATAGCAACTGCACAACGACCAAAGTGTTCCTATAACAAGGGTTATATTGCGTATTTTTACTGCGCATGCGCGAAACGGCCATATTTCCATTTCCGGTCTGAAATCTGATGTCACCATCGTATTCCTCGACCCTGATTTCCCATAAGCTGCGGGAATTTTGGCGATTCCGCCATAAATAAGGGTTATATTGCATATTTTTTACTGGGGTGAAAAGCTTAACTTTTGGTTTTGCGACCCCCAAAAGGCACACCTTTGCGCGGAACCGCGTCTTTTGACGTATTTTGCGTCAAAATCCGTGCTTGCGTCTTGGCTGTAGATGATTGGAAGAACCCCCCCCCCCCAAAAAAAAGAACGAACAAATAGCCGAGTAAACAGTTTGATGCGCGATGTCGCGCATGCGCAGAAACGAAACCCCTTATTCTGTCAGGATGAAATTTTGCAGGATGGTATATATCCACGACGTAATCACGTAGGTAAATTTTGGTGACGATCGCTTAAGAGGTTTAGGGGTGGCAGGGGGTCAAATTTTGGCCTTTCCCATTGACTTTGATCGTCGTCCTTACAACACTCTCGCACTACCGTGCGAGTGTGTGATGCATGTATGGTATTTGAAGAAGTCGCTGGCCGGAAGAGTGCAGAGTATAAAGGAAAAGAAAAGCAGTCTAGTATGGAAACAAAATGTTGTAGAGATAAATTAGCTGTTATGTAGCCAAGATTTTTAAAGTAAGCATAGCAATCTTTAATTTCTTAGTGTACTGGAAGCCAATGAAAGTGAAGTGCTTATTTATGTGCTGACAAGCAGTCCAGGTGATGAGATGAGGAATTTTATGCACATTGCAGTTTATTTAGACTTGCTGTCATTGTAGCATGTAGTAGAGAGTTAGCATAATCTTGACGGGATTGTACCAATGATGCAGCTACTGTAGCTAATTGTTTCGTGGCATTTTAACTAATGCCTATGGGATCTGTCTCTGTCCTCTGCCGCAGGACATTTAGAGTAGTTTCTTTTCATGAAATGTCAGTTTAGCAGAACTGTTTTCAGTCATGAAATAAATTGTCTGTTGCTGAAATTTGTGATGGCATATCATTTTTATTTTGTGAAGGCATTGTTGGCAGAATTGGTTATGAATGTTGTTTTTATTGCCCATTTGTTCACTGTGTATGTTGGTGTTTGATCAATATTGTGTGAGCTGCTAGTCACCATGAGATTGCATTTGCTCGTTTTAGAGCTTTGACCGTGCAAGAGACATTAAATTATTTAACAGTTTTACGTCGAGTGATAGTCTGTGCATTAACTCGTAATGATGCTGCAAATTATCTTGTAGTGCGACAGCATTCAGAAGTGCAGTGGGCTGCAAAATAATTGGAATTGCTGGTCCTAAGACTTCCTAAACTTGAGAACTTTAGTTGCCTGCTTCTTCATAGCAACCAAACTGTTGACTATTGTATGCTGAGTTCGGTTCGGTTGTCAGGTGACTGGCTGTCTCCAGAATAACCCTTCCCCTTGTGTGTTGCTGACTGATTCACACATAGTCACTGTTGTCACTGTCACTAAATCTGTTGATGAGTATTTTGATAGCTGTAAGTGTGTATCTGCTTACATTTATTTTAAACTAGCAGAAGGTGTACATGTTGAAAATATATTAGGCTGCTTGTGTTTGTTTTTTGCCGTTTTGTTGACTGCAGTTTTGTTGTTGAGTCTGTAGATGCTGCTGTGCAGTCTGAACTGCTAGTCTTAATTGACAGTTATGGTTAACAGCGTTTTTTAATTATGTTTAGTTGTGCTGTTTGAGGTTATTTATGTGTGAATGTTCGTTAGTGATCTTGAAGGATAGTTTTTCAGGTGATTATGGATGTGATAGCTCCTCAAATGTGAAGAGTTTTCTTACCTTTGCATTTGATTTTGCTCGGTGCGTGATGTTTTCTAGCGTCTTGTGCATCAGTGAATCATGTGGAAGAGTTGCCATTGATAAATATTATTTTTTAACCACGATGTCATTGCATATGGAAAAGAATCAGGAAGAAGGTGAAAGCTGGTGTTACAGTATGCAGTTTACATTTAGGCTAAGAAAAGGAATTACCAGTGCTAGAGAAATATGTTAGTGAAGGAAAGAAACTAGTTTGCTTTCGAACACTTGTGATAGAGTACCTAGAGAGGTGACTAGATGGCCTCTGGAAGGCAGTTATGAAAGAGCAGTCCATAATGCCATGCAGTGATGTGACAGGAAGTTTTTCTGAAAATGTTGCACAGCAGGTACATTAGCCTCAGATGAGGTTAGCAATGCTGAACTTATATTGGTAGTGGATTATTTTTAGAGTGGATTGACAAGTTCTGTTACCTGGTGACATGGTGGAAGCAGTTTCACACAGCCGGTTCAATTGGACGCACGGCTGGAGCTGGTTGTGTTTAATCATCTCATGCTGCAGATATCATTGCTGCAGATATCATTGCTGCAGTTGAAGACGAGTTAAGGTGAAGTTGTACATTTTGTATCTTCTCTGTAGAATATCGATTCCTGTTTCCATTGGTACAAAGAGTGTAAAACACAACAAGACACACGAAGATTTATAATTTCAAATAAGGTGGCACATTTTTTTGTGGACCATGGTGTACAGTAAGACCTGGCCAATGAAAGTGGACCACAAGTGGACCATGAGTTAAATAATTTAATTTAAATTTGTTGTTATTGTTACATTTTCTCTTACCCCACGCGGGGCCGGAGTACCCCCTTTCCGCCTTTGCTCCTCCATTGTCCATTCACTTCCTCATCTTTTGCTCTTTATTACATTTTCCCTTTTCTTATTCACTTTACTTATTTTCTTCTATTGTCCATCCGATCCCTTTCTACCAGAATCGCCCCACTCCGTTTCCAGGCGTGAGGTCGTAGGAGGCGACCGTACCTGGGTTTAGTTTGTTATGTTTATTATTGTGTTATCTGTATTGATTAGTTAAGATTTATTCTGTTTTTTGTTGTATTTGGTTTAGTTTAGTCTTGTGGTGTGATAGTTGTCTTCCCCTGTTGTAGGCGCTGGCGTAATAATTTAAATGAGCCTCTCGATCCCTTTCCATTTTGGGTGGCTGCTGAACAAAAAGGCAGCCCGGGTTGAGGTTAATATATCGCTGGCCTTCCTTCACTGGTAGGGATAGCTCTCCACCCCTGACCTTTTGTCTCTGATATAGCCTTATTTGTGCTGAAAGGGGACGTTAAACTCCAACTAACTAACTACATTTTCTGTTTCATTTATGTTACCCCAAGAATTAATACTTATTAAATTTTAATATTTATCATATAGTTATGCCTTAAAGATGCGATATGACCTAAATTCTGTTGAAAGCGCCAACCATTAGTCAAAGTTTGATGGAACTGAAATGAGCATGATTAGTTAGATATGTGGGTTTATTCTGAAAGAAAGAAAGCAAAATGCAGAGCTCAGAGAACTGTTGAGATTAAGTAAGTAAGTAAGTGGACTTCTAAGGCACATGAAAACAACTAGTCGCAATGCGTCATGGTCGACTACAGCCTATACGTGTGTTATTATCAGCGATTGTGTGAAATGTTTGTAGTTCATGTCATGTCACAGATATGATGGCAAGGCCTGGTAATTGTGAAAGGTACACTGATAATTTGCATATGTTGAACATAAAGACGATACTGGATGGAACAAGTGTATGACGATTGAAGTAGAAAGAGACAAAGGGACACTCGAGGTAGATATGGTGGAATGGTGTTAAGGAGGATATGATAAATTTTGGTCTCTCCTGGGAGTATCCACAGGTTCAGAACAAGTATTGGTAGAAAAATAAGGAGGCAACTTATTAACCCAGGTTTACCTGGAAAATGCCATTAAATGGTATGTGTGTGTGTATGTGTGTGTGTTATTGTATACAATCTTTCGTAGCCGACTGTACAAATGTGATAACAGCAAATACGTTTCCAGCTCATGTTAAAATTAAAAGCCTCGGAATCAGAGACTTTAGTTCAAGGGATGCAGATGCGAATTTTGGCATTTGCATTTGAGTGGAATTGCTAGTGTCTGAATGGTGATTGTTCACTTTTGCTGAATTTCATGTTATCTGTTTAGGATAGACAGGATTGTACCATTGTATGGCATTGATGCACTTGTTAGGCATTTAAAGCACGCTTAGATAAGTTTTGGTTGCACCAAGCAGTTGGATGTGATTTTACAGCCAACCTGACTGGAACCAGAAAGCAATCAGAAGAACTGATAAAGTGATAATGTTTTTAATACATTACTTAGATTACATTGATGCAGACTTAGAGGTGTTTGACACATGCATCCATAACTCCCTGTTGAGTTGAGTTGAATGTACGAATGATGACTAGAAATATAAATCCCCCAAATTTACAGTACTGTGAATTATCCATGTACTGTGTAATGTTTTGTGCCTGCGACAACGTTTTCTTTCTGCTTTTTCATCATTTGTAGTATTGTGAGATGAGAATGAAAGAAAGAAACACTAGGGTGTTTGAAAAATCATTTGACGAGAATGCCTAGAGCACTAGACAGGCTCTGAGGAATGTTGATGTAGAGGAATTGCTGACCAGAACTGAACTGTAGAAGTGCGTGAACCTTAGTAACAAGTCACTATGTTTACGCTACTCATTATTAGAACAATATTATGAGTACTTTACTGATTTTATGTAGCAGCAGTTTCCTGTGTAAGAATGTCATGTACTTTGTGAGTCACTACAAATTATTATGTCTGTGCTAAAGAATCAGTAGAATTATGAGTATTTTGTATTTTGTTGTCATGATGCGTCTTTGCTGATCTCATTTAGCGTCATTGAGTTACCGGTTAGTATTGACGAGCATTGCTGATGCAGACATACTTGCTGTTAAAGTGTTAGTTTGTAGGAAAATATGTTTAATAATAATAATAATAATATACACATTTGTATAGCGCCATATGGTCGTAACTTCAGAGGCGCTATTATTGCTTTATTATGTCTACTATTAGATGTTGTATTTGTGGTAGTGACATCATCGGCATTGTTACTGGAAATGATCGCAAGAAGCATGTAAAATTATGGTTGTGAGTTTTGCAATTTTCACTGAATATAAGTGTTAAGTTATTTTATGTATTTAAGTAACTGGCACTTGTATCATTTGCTCGCATAATGTACATGTCAGGATCTCCGTGTGTGAAACTAAATCTGTGTTATTTTGGGGCATGTTGTGATATTGACTGATTTGGATTTTGCTAATAATGATTGTAGAAATAATGGTTCGTCGATCCAGCTTTGCAGCTGCCTGGAGCAGCACTTACCGATTTTGTGTCTAATGTGGCTGTATACTGTGCTGTGATGCAACTGGCTCATGGTATTGGGCTACCACTTCTGAGTTTATATAAGTGAAGCTCACTAGGCCTTACTGGACATTCGTCACAGGCTTAGTGGTATATGCACCTGCTTGCTTAAGGCATATGAGGGATGAGCGCCCCTTTGCTTCTGTAAGGAGAACAGCACCCTTTGATTTTATTACTGCCTGTGAATGGCACACTGTGGAGAGCAGTTTGCAACATGGTTTACCTAATTCTAAAAACAATTAATCACGTTAAATAAACCTAAGGGAAATTTTTGTTAATGGTGTAAAAGTTGGTAAATGCAATTGTTTTTGGCTGTTAAGGTGATCTGACAGATTTTATGTAGTTATTTAGGATGTTTTTGTGCATGAACTCACAGTGAGTTTGTTATGTTTATATTAGTGTACTCAGATCATTAGTGTGATGCTGTGACGGGCCATTCACTGTCATGATAGGCTGGAGTAGATGGTGAGATTATCCCATACCGGTCTTGTTCTGGTGTGCAGCTTAGCTGTTACTTTCATATACTGTGTCGTTGTAGCATACAAAGTAAATTTGACAGACATCTTCTGCTTGTGTACTGTGCACTGTGCATACTGTCTTTATCTTCAAAAAGTAAACTTATATGATCAATTATAATTTGTAAATAAGAAATAATTATGCAACTTATACTTTTTCAATGAAATAATTTACCTAATTTTGACTTATTCATTTAATTTAAATCAACTATTAATATTGTATTTTTCTTTTTTTAGCTATCTTACTCCAAGAATTAATACCTATTAAATTTAAATATTTACAATATAGTGCTACCTTAAAGGCACAATATTACCTGAATTGTGTTGAATGTGCCATTAAACTCCAATCAACCAACCTTCATATATTGTATTATCATTATTAAGCCACATCACAGCAATAGCTGGTGATAGCAGCCTATTGCTACACGCGGAGTAGCATGGTCAGCCTGAAGCCCTGAATGTCTGTATGTCTGTTGGTCACGTTCATGAGCTCTGCAAAAATGGCAGAACCGATTGAGATGCCATTTGGGCTGAAGACTTTGGTGGGCACAACGAATCATGTGTTAGATGGGGTAGGGGTCTAGTTGAGATTTCCCACGAGAAGGGGCACTTCCCTGGCCCACATTAATAAAAAATAAAATTTAATTTTTATCTAACACTGAAATCTATAGTTGACATGGATATTGACGATGAGAACTTGAATAGACTTATTACTTGTCATTTGTGAATATTTGTGTAAAAATCTTCCATATAGTGATAGGTTAAAGAATTAAAATTTATTTACACTGAAATACAGACATTACTGAGGTGATATGATAGAACTATTCAAAATGATTAAAGAAATGTATGATCCAACGTGTGTTCCTCATTTCGATTTCACTGAATTATTAGAAAACTCCATTAGGACTAGGGGTAACAGATACAAACTTACTTAACATCACTGTTATTACGACTTAAGGAAATATAATTATACCAACCGTGTTATCCCATATGGAACAGTTTATCTGATTATGTAGTTTAAACGGCGCTTACATAAATTCTGGTCTGATCAAGTCATGTTGTATACCGTAATTATAAAGCAGATCTCCATGGCATTGTAAACTGTAGTACTATAATGTAATATTTTATGAATCATTAATATTACAAGCCAGCGATACGCGCGATTTTGGCTCGATTCGGGCCGTCGGCTTGCACGTCTTCCTCAAGTCCGTCTGCCCGGCCTGCATGTACCCGCGCGCCTCGTAAGCCACGCACCGTGCCGCCCCTCTCCCTTCGCCAGCGCCCGTAGCCGGTCTGCGCACGTCGTCTGTCCACGCATATAGCTGAGATATGGTCCACGCTGGCTGCTTGCCGCCCGTGCATGTCTGCCACGCCCCGTCGCCAGTGCGACAGTCCTATTATTATATAGAGATTATTTTAGTCACTATTTCTTGGATACCGAGACCTTTGAAGCCTGCTTCCGTTTTCTCCATGTGACGTGATGTAATGATGTGATAAATTTTGTGTTTATTACTGCTTTGGAATTTTTGTTGAATCTTAGGATGTTTCAAAATCACGAGTGGCAGCACTGCCCATCACTAAATCGCACATTGTTGTTTGTTATTCTATGGTAATCAAATCAAAAGCGAAATTTGTATAAAACATGTGGTGTTTCAGGCATTAATGTAACTACTTTATTGTCTATTTATATTTTATGGAGTCGTTTCAGCCGACTCAAACATTTGTTTATCAACGAGTTTTGGAAAAACGAACTGCGGATTACCTGTACTGGAAGAATCTAGAGGTTTCATCTCACTATTCATATTCCACTGCATGAAATGCCATGAAATGTATTTTGCAGTTTAAAAGTTTTATGTATGTTATGTTTTGTGTATCATAATAAACTCACCTTGTGACTACTCACCTTTAGCTGAGGAAAAGTGATCATTCAGTACTAAAAATACATTATTGTGCACAGGTACGAAAAATAACCAATACGGTCAAATACAATTATGCTAAAGCAGATTATGAGGGTTTAAGA
>Ga0209780_1000628_pt1 | contig 19794 bp, 8 predicted proteins | sample WorMetexBAHAMAS2_FD_187384 | JGI IMG/M metagenome (GOLD analysis project Ga0209780, IMG submission 187384) | Marine gutless worms symbiont microbial communities from Max Planck institute for Marine Microbiology, Germany - Inanidrilus exumae... | ecosystem: Host-associated > Annelida > Digestive...
AATATCGGTGACCTTGAATGAAATTAAACGGCAAAAATCGCAAAATGGCCCTTATTTTGCGTTATTTTACCGAATTTGGTAGTGTCCGGGGCGCATTGCCTAAAAGTGGTTGACAAAGCCATAACTGTGGGCAATTTACGATTACTGTCTACTAGCTAGTAAACGTCTGCAGAGGGACCGCGCGACTCCCACGGCATAAATATTCTATAACAGCAAGGTGGACTGTAGCATATTCATAAACTCAAGACTGAATGCGCAGTACTCGGCTAGCTATCGTCTAATGGTTAAACGAAGTAGGTTATCTTTTTTAGTATTTTGAAGTACGTACGTGCCATATAGTCGTAAAAAGTTGACGTTTGCTATCTCATCTCCTGATGAGTTCTTGTCTGGATGATCTGATTTGTCCTACCACAGCAGCTTGAAACAAAATGACCGATATGTATGAGTAATTTTCTTTCGTGGAATGCTGTATGCCATGCTGTTACGTATTGACTGCACTTTCTGACGATGCAACCTGCGTTAGACACAAACCCCAGTGATTTTTAGCATTCTGGAAAAAAGTAGGGGTTCCATACCTATAACGACTTTTCATGCCGTGCAGAAAATTGGTGATTTCTGCAAAACAAAAACTAATCATGCATTCACTGCCGCCTGTCCACGAGTTTGGAACAGTTAATTTTATGTCCGTCGGCCAAATTATATGGAAATTAATTACTCACAAAGATACGGAGTGAGTGAGTAAATGTTTGTTTGTTTTTGTACTGGCTCAACAAGGTTGTCCTGGATAAAGGGCCATTAAACGAGTTGTGGTTGTTAGTTTTCTGTTAGCTACACATCATTTCCACATCATATCATATGACTGTGCATTTTCAGCATCCTGAGGGATTGATGACACCGCATACTCCTGATTCAGCATTACCACGTCCCTTTCCTTCTGTTCCTGTCGGCCAACCAGTAACATTTTGTGTCAGTAACTATGTTATTCTGTTGTCTTGAAGTATTTCACTGTTATCTCTAAAGCACGTAGAAACATAACTGTAGCAAATTTTAACTAGTTTTAAGTAGTTTTTACACTGTTTAGCTGGGAAGGAATTTGTCTGCAGAACACTACTTACTTGTGTGTAGTCTTTGGCAAAGTATATTTCAGCAGTTTGTTATTGTTTTATTATCTGTCTCTTTCTGTATGTCTCTTGAAAAGTTAAGGAAGCTGACGCAAGTAGAATGATGCGACTTAGCAGAAAGAGATCATTGAATCTGTGGTGCAGATCACGTTGACAAATGTTCATTGATTAGGATGGAAAAACTGTTATTGTCTTCACACTGGCTTAATCATGCTCCTGTGCATGTGGCATATAATACAACAGTGAAAAAGCCATGGGCGCCGGAACTGGCTCGGGTTGTAAAACGAACGCAGCAGACGCAAGGATCGATCTTCGGCACCGAGGGGTCTGGGACAGCATCGTGAGCTCCCCCAGCGGGGTCCGGGGCGGAGCCCCAGCCGCCAACGCATTTTTAGCGTATTTTAGGGCCACAGAACGCTGCTGGAGATAAAAATTTGATTTATTTGCATGTGCATAGTGTGGTAGAAAACTGGTGCCTGACTACAGGTTTTCTATTTAACTTAATTATTTTACATTTAGAAACGTGCGTGATTTGCAGTATGGCCCACATTAACAAAGAATAAGTCGATTTATACTGAAGTATTCATAATGAAAATTCTAAAATGCATAGGAATAGAAATACGAGTGTTGCTTGACACTAATTGCAGCTTAATAAGTGGCGTATGTTTTTGTTGTGGTCCTGTTTTCGTAGGTTGATGGCTCCCAGCCATTGTCAAACGGAAGTCCTTCAACCCGGCCGCGGTTTGGAATCTTGAAGAAATGGTCATCGAAAAAGTAGTGGAGCACACTTACAGGCAATGCAGAAAACGAGAGAAGCAGTGCTACCTGATTTCTTAAATATTTCTGCAGACAGTTTCGGAAAATATTAATGTTTAAGGTGAATTGTTGCTGTTTGTACAACTTTGCACAAGTTTACAGTCAGCTGTACTGGACTTGCAGGGTTAGAAAATGCAGAAGAAATGGAAAATGGAGATTTTCTGCCACACCTAATAGTGAAAATGGAGGTGTATGCTTAACTATGAAACGAAATTGTGTAACGTCCCAGTACCATCCCATATTTTGGGCATTATCAGATATGTATAAAACCGAAAACGTCTGACTGTATGTTTCATTGTTTCTTATGCACAGCCACAGTTTTGAGCAGATCTGCATGAAATTTGGCGTATGGCATCCTTATACCTTCTGGATGGTCATGGGGGTTAACGAGCGCTGCTGCAGCATGCGGGCTCGCGCTCCACGTGCCGTCTGTACGCCACTGCAAATCAGTGACCGATCGTGGACACCTGACTAGTGGGGCACAAAACTAGCTCTGTCAGAAAAGTCGTTAATAATGGGCCGCAAGCGCAATGAATCGTAGGCATGGGAATGGACCGCTATTGTTGCATATTTCACAGTTGTTGGTGGATTTGTATGCATAATACATTTTTCCACTTTTATTCAACTCATTATGTCTCATATGGAAATGTAGCATGTCTGTTTTGTTGTGTATTTTATCTTTTTGTGATGTTAGTCATACTGTGGTAAATATGGGATGATGACAACAATGGTGATTCGTTCCCCAACAGCGTAATTTCTTGCATTGACTTCATGTGCATACTAGAGAATTCTTGATGCATACATAGTTAATTCTGTAACACATATACACTGCAGTATGTTATTCAGTAAAAGGTAGAGGCAACCGGCTGACTAACGTTCACTCGTTAGAATGGAGTGAGGTGTAAAGTAAACAGTGTATAGCAGTTTAGCATCAAATTAGCTCTTCCCCGCTACGGGAAACTAGCATGCCATATGGTATCACAGTGTTACCTGCTACCCGACAGAGGTGAGAATCCCGCCTTTACCCGCAGCTGAAGCAGGTACTCGATTTAGCGACCCCGGAGGAATGCAAGGCTGAGTTGACCTATGTTACGTGAAAGCCGACCGGCCGGGAATTGAACCCAAGTCCAACGCTGTACCACTGAACCAACCGCGTGTGTGTGCAGTAGACGTTAGAGGTGAAACATGGACATGAAACCTTAATTCAATCAGTCATTGTCTGTGTGTTGATTGCTTGCCATTTCTGTAGCATTAATATTCTAGTATTGTTGTCTATTGCTATGCAACATCTTCATTTCTATGCAGCATCTAACTGTTTTAGAGACCTGTAGATATTGTGGTGATTAATCAGTGAATTGTTAGCTATTATTATGATTGTATTTGTTATTTCCATGTTGTAATAGTTTCTCCACTACCACTGTGTGCTGCACTTTTTCTGGCGACAGCGATCATTATGATCTTTGCCAAAAATGGGCGTTAGAAATACGCCTACCAGTTTTTTGTATTTTGGAATAGTGTGATTAATTTAGTATGCAGTGTGTACTGTGCTCAGCCAGAAGTATTTTGTTGATTGTGTTCATGTTCATTCTGGCAGTGAGGTGAACTCTCATCACACCGATATCACATGATCTGAACTGCTGCAGTAGCTGTAGTGGATTTCTGCTGCTGTACTGGATTTAGTGTCCGACGTCGTCGAAAAAACATCGACTTGTTGTCGAAGTCGAATCCCTTGCGTCATTGTCGAGAAAATTACGACGCGTCGACGTGAAGGCGTAGGCGTCGTCGTCGAAAAAATAAAGAAAGTCGACGAACTTTTAACAAAAATTCTTGCGATTTCCTTAAAGCAATAACGCACACAGAAACTCTGGTTGCATATTTCTGATAACAACTATTATGAAAGCAAAACGGTTGATGTCTCGATGATCAAACTACAGCCCTATAGAAAACTGAAGAAAAATTAATATGAACTTTTAAGAGAAAATAAAAACAACATAGAAAGAAGTGACTGAAAATTCCGACGCGTCGTCGAAAAATTTGAAGTCGGAATTTGAAAAAGTAAATTACGACGCCGTCGAAACGTCGTCGAAAAATCTCAGTGAGTTGAAAACGTTCGACGCGATCGACGTCGGACTGTAACTGGATTGCATTACCATTGTATATGTGCATATACACCAGTCACTCCGTATGGATTTGTATTATTTGTTTTGTTTACTTGGGAGAGGAATGACTGAGTGGTAACACTGCGGGTAAAATATAGTGTCCTGGTGTTATATCTGGTTGTATTGGGAGGCCTGCGTCCAGTTCTATGTTCATCTGTGCAACCCTCTGTGGCATGACACTTTATTTGGATCTGAATGTTAATTTTAATGTTTTACTATAACTAATAATTTTAATACAGCACGTCATTGTTGTTATCAGATCAAATCAAATTAGGTTTCTTGGCAGTAGTGGCATCATTGGGACCCATCACCTCCAAAACAAAGCATCAGCACCCTATGATGACTGTCTGGACGTTAGGAGGAAAAATAATCAGAACTGTTCTGTGCTGTGTTGTGTATGACAATCTGTGCACGGTGATATGTGCACACGTGAACCGTTAAATTTTGCATGTTTGTTTTGGTTTAGATTTTGTTTTTGTGTTCATTAGGTTTACCCTTTTGTGTTTCTGGTGTTAACTTAGATCATTTTATTCCTGTGTTGCTTGCTTTTGTTAATAATAATAATAATAACCGAGATTATATTTATGGTGCTGTCATCATGGCAAGCCTTTGTGAGAGTTCAATTCACCCGGTTCATTTGATGAATGCAGACTAAGCGCCGAGGTGGCCGCCAACCCTCAGACCAAGCCAACCGACTTGGACCGCCACTAAGATATGGCTGATGTAAAACCTTGACTCGATTAATCAGTAACGCTGGGTACATATTCGTTTAAGCTATTCTAGATGGTCAGGAATAGCCAGACATTCCAAACGTTTTTGGTGTGTTAGGTATAATAACCGTCACTTATGTCTATCTTGACCATATAAAAGAGAACAAAAGTTAATATTCAGGTTGAGGGAGATGTCCCAATGGGCATTCCCCAAGCAAAATATTGGAGGACACACTCCCATCATCCCTAGAGTGGACGACATAAAACGAAGTGAAAAATACAAACGTGGAGTACTATACGAGATGAAGGGCCTGATAAGCTGCTTATTCCTCACCCTATGAGTCGACAAAACAACAGTTAATCAGTTAATACCAACCAAAATTGCGACACTTCCATACAATTTTGTGTTTTACAATGTTAACAGTACTACTGTTTACAGCATCATTGGACAGATGGTTCCAGACACTGAGATTACTTCCTATCACTTTGTGGACATTTTCAAGACCTTTCGTTTGTTATCTGCTAAAAAAAGTGTTAACCACATTATTGAATCCAACTCTCCATGCTATGCCCAACCGCTTTGCCTCTTCCTGGTTCGTGTGCAAAATCGATTGGATGAACAAAACCACCTTTCTGTATAGAAACAGCTGTCGTACCTGTGTTTCATGATTACTGCAAATGATGGTTATTTTCTTTATTTTTATCTCATTTCTTTTGTTAAGGAAATCGTGTCATGTAACTGATTTCTTTTATTACATCGCCCGCGGGAGAGGTGCAAAGTACTGTGATTAGTACATCTGTGTGTCTGTCTGTCTGTCTGTCCGCGAGGATATCTCCAGAACGACATGCGCGATCTTTACCAACTTTTGTGCATGTGGCCGTGGCTCAGTCCTCCGGCAGGGTGACGAAATTTCAAGATGAGAACGGATCGAGATGCCATTTGGATGATGAGTGGGCTTGACCAGTTGGGAATGCAGAGAACAGTGGCAGCAATGGCGCAAAGCAACAAAGTACCGTCAGGCCAAACAGCTTCTGCGACAAGCAAATAGTTTTACTAAGTATGCTCTGCGGCTGTCTAGGGCCTGCTAACTGGCCATGCAGATTTGAGTCGGCATCTGACTCTTATATGACTCTATTATGCAGATCCGAACTGACGTAGTTTGTCCCCTGTACCAGGAGGATGAAGAAACAGTACTCCACTTGCTAAGAGAATGTAGTGCTTTATCTGCTAAATGCATAAATATACTAGGTTCCCCAAAACTCGGTTATGAGGAACTAGGCAAGGTGCATTGGCATGCTCTTTTGAAGCTCGCAAAAGCCTCTCAGCGATTCTAACCCGTTAGGGGATGTGGGGTTGCGCATTGGGCCCACTTGAGGCCTCAGCGCAGATGGCAACATCTCCCAGCAAAGAAGAAAGAAAGAAAGAGTTTGACTCGAGAAACTGTGTATTAGGTGGGGTGACGATCCCCAAAGGGGAAGGGGCAGTGTTGGCGAAAACGTGCCCGACAAGCCTAACACCCCTACGAATTGCAAATTGGACTTCTCTGCGTGCAGCGGCGTGCACACAATAGGAGCAGCAGCTCGATTGCAAGCGTTGGACGAGTCTATTATTGGCCGCAACGGGTGATGACAAATCTGTAAAACTTAACAAATTTAGCAAATCCGCTACCAACGTTTGATACGTTTTTTGTGCAGCAGCATCTTGCATAATAAATCCTGCAATATACAAACTAACTCTCAGACAAGAGCAACTCCTAATAACAGTCAGTGTCATAGGCGATAAATAAACAATGAACGATGCTCTATCACAGCAGACTATTATCTTTTTGCCTTTGTTGTAATCAGTGTGGCCGACGGAACCAAACCTGCAATTGTCAACATTTGTGTTTGTGTTACCATTAAGTAAGACCTGTCACTAGTAAATAAGTAAGTGTATATTTAACAAGCACTATTACGTTCTATCGAACTCGGGTCTACCCAATGCAACAATGACAGACCTATTCACCTACGTTGATCGACTAAGCCTTCAGAATCTCAAAATTGCCAAAATCAGAATTTGCACACCTCTAAAATCGGATATAATATATCCGATTTTAGAGGTGTGCAAATTCTGATTTTGGCAATTTTGAAGTATATTATACTTCCAGTGTGTCTGAGAAGCAGTAGGCATTGAGATGACCACATTTCCGAGCCACCTGCAAAATCTTGCGAAAATTGGTAAAAATTATGTAAGTAATCGTTCGAGAACTGATGAAATCGATACCGAAACCCAAATTTGCATCTCTCTGAAATATGAATTCTACATCCGGTTTTGTTGACCAAAACGAAGTCAAAACCGGTTAATTTCAGTGCTGTTCAATTTGTGTGATGATCTGTGGTGAAATGTGGCAACCACAATTGCGAAACTGCCAAAATCACCCCAGTCTAGACACCTACTGCCAGTTTATCTCAGAAACAATAGGCGTTGAGCTAACCACGCCTCCGAGCTGTATGCAAAATTTTGTAAAAAAAGCAAGAGGGAATTGCGTACATAATCGTTTGGGAACTGATGAAATTGATATCAAAGTCGCATTTGCACCTCTCTAAAATCCAAATTTAATTTTCGGTTTCAATGAAAACCGAGTACAAAGTCGGCGCTCATTAACTTCAACTGTATTCGTATTTTTGTGACGATCCGTGGAAAAAAAGCGACAACAACAATCGAGATACTGCCAAATCTAAATTTGCACACCTCTAAAATCTTATCAACAACATTCCCCATCCGCATGCAAAATTTGGTGAAAATCGATAAAGAATTGTGACAACCAGTCTGTTCACACACACACTAAGACATACACCAAAGTGATTAGATAGTCTATACAATGAATTGTATAGACAACAAGAATGAAGCTGCAGCAGCAGGACCTTAAAATGACTCAGTAGGGCTATTATGCGAGTCTAAAATCCTGACATACAGTTTGCAGGTTGGTTGGTTGGTTGAGGTATAACGGCGCTTTCAACACAACTCTGGTCATTAGGTAGAACTATATAGTAAATATTAAAATTCAATAGAGATTAATTCTTTTTAGGGAGATAATTAAAAAATTACAATATAATAATAACAGTAGATTTTTACATGTAAAAAAATAAGTCGCAATTAGGTGCATTATTTGAATGAAAAAGGATAATTTGTGTAAGATTTCATATTTACAAATTACACATTGCAGAATAAATAATAAAGAACAATTTCCCAAACACACAGACTTCATGGACTGTTCAAAATATACAGACAATATATTTCATTCTGTACTTAGCAATACCATCTCGTTTAGTATGATACCAACAGCTCATTTATAGAAGTCCATATTACTACCAACACTGCTGTCCTAGTAGTAGTAAAGTATACGTCCATTTGTATAGCGCATTACGCAAAGCGCCTGTAATGCGCTCATACATCGATCACACAGTTTTACCTGCAAATTACACCATGCCTGCCTTTACTCCCCAACCGTAGAGCATCACCGCCCTTTGGCTGGTACTCATTTTACCGTCCCACAGAGGGTAGAAGGCTAAGTGGACCTGGGTGGTTGGTTACATACTGTAATGAAGTGCCGCCTCCGGGAGTCGAACCCAGACACGGTTACCCATCCAAGTACTAACCGGGCTCAGCGTTGGTTAACGTCGTTGATCTAGACCAACGACGCTACCACTACGCCATGACGCCACATAACTTTAGTGACTCTGACATGTTACGGTGCCATCTAAATTGTACTGTTGTTCCTGCTGCTGCAAAAAAAGCAAAAATAACAGTTGAAGTGTACTACCTAGCTCACAGAGTGGCATCATCATCTCGTCCTCTGTGAAAACCCGGCGTGGAGGAAATGATGTGGTAAACGTTATTGTGCCAATGTCACCATCAATGTGGCCGCCAGCGATTTTGCCATGCACAAAGAGTCGGATGGCAGCAAGTGGTTCACGGACACTAAACTTCTGAGTAACTGCCTCACCCGAAAACAATCGTATCTGAACATTACCATCATCAACAAACAAAGTTTCAGACGACAGCGTAATCTAATCAGATTAAGGCTGCTGACTGATTAATTTTTTAATCACATTAATCGCGCATTAATCACAGTTTTAACGCACATTTCCTTTACGTTGTGTTACAGGTGTAGCGGTAATGAATGACCACTGCGGCCCCGTCACCAGGGCCCACGGGGGCAGGGCCCCAGCAAAAATCGTCAGGGCCCCGACAAAAATAACTGGACTGATCATGTTCCATCTGGGTTGCCAGATAAAAATATTGGTATTTTTGGTATTAAAAAATAAAAAAAAAACAAATGGCAACCCTGTGTTCCGTGGAGGCTGGAGTAGACGACTGAGTCACACTCACTCTTATCCCGCCTGTCACGCGCCTGAAATGCACTGTATGAGTACTTAGTCTTTTTTGGGAAGCATCGATGCTCGGACATGGCGCGGGTATAGGCTATACGGGCCACGGCCCCCGGATGGGCCCCACTGACAATTTCAGTCTGGTGACGGGGCCGATGACCAGAGATGTGCGGACACGTTTGCGGACGCACCTGCACGCTTTTTGCACGTCCGCGGACGGAACCTTATGTGTAACTGTGGACGTGAACGACCGGACACTGACGCATCGTCGTCAATTGCACATAACGCGCGTGCTTAACGTTGATTTTTGATTTTCAGTTTCGGTTTTGAAATCAATTAACCATTTTGTATAGTGCCAATCTGTATAACTCGTAACATCACTCATTCCTTTGGCACTGAAGTTTTTTTAGTCCATGACAGAACAGAGTACACGGCTGGCATTGCTGCTGGCATTACAGTATTGCCTTGCAGATGCCAAAATATCCACATCCGCACATCTCTCTGAATGATGTCTCAGTACGGAAATTACATGGCATTGACATTAGCAGAAAATATCGTCGTGGAATAGTAAAATCAAATGAAATTTAGAGTACAGACATTGACGCAACCGGAAAGTGAATGCTTGTTCATTAAAGGAGTCCAATTTGAAAATTTTGAGGTTTGTATTGAATCTTGCTACCGGTGTGACTATAGCTTGCATTAAAAATTTTAGTGGCATTAATTTTTTATTTGCAATTAATTCCTTAATGCGTTAACTGACACGTTAATTCAACAGCCCTACATAAGATGAACATTTAACTTACAACGTCAGTACTAAAAACATGTCTCGTGTAGTACGATACCAACAGCTCATTTATTAGTCACTACAAGCAGTGTTATTTCCGTTAACTGAAACTAACTTAAATTAAACCTATTCAGTTAATTAGAACTGAAACTTAAATGACAAAAAAAATGAAAGAACAGAAACAGAAATTAAGCCATATCATACAGAACAGAATAGGAATACAGGCCTCGGCACAGTAAAAAAATTTTCAGGACCGGGAAAATTATAAAATTTCAGGACATTTTTCAGGACATCAGAATCACTTATTCATGCAAAAATAGTGTCACCGACTCGTGAAAAAATACAGTAGCTATGGAAAACTAGTCATATAAGTGTGGTGTTTTTTTTACCTTCAGCAGCATCGGAGCATAAGTAAGGCAGGTTCGCAAGGGCAGGGAGTCCACTCCCTAAAGCATTAAAAATGCTTGTGTACCCATGACAAAGTTCGTTTTTCAGTGAAGTTTTCGTTCCTTGGCAGCAGGATCTGACGTAGTGTGAGGTACAGCACTGCCAACAGTCCTCTTCTTGTCTCCAGCTGTCTGCTGAAGTTTTCTCAGCTTCTCATCACTTTTTTTCTGTGCCTTATGTCAGCTATATAGCTGCTTAGTACTGGCATCCAGCTTCTCATTGCCCACACTTGCCTGTGCAACCTTTGCAGTTTGCACCTTGTAGAATGTTTGCTGTTCTTTGGACTGCTTCAGACAACTTCTTTGTGGCTTCTAAAATTAACTGTCTGGCGGTTTCGTGTTCAGCCATCTGCACCGTTTCTAGCTGTGCCTGTTCTGCCAACTGCTTGTGTAAACGCTTACTGGTCCTTTGCTAGCTGCTTTCTGTCTTGTTTACCATATACTTAAGCAGTGGCCTACAAATGCACTGCTGCACAACATGTACAAAAAATTCAGGACATAAATTGAATTTCAGGACAATTTTTAAAATTTCATGAATTTCAGGACAACGCCCAGGCCTGGGAATAGGAACTGAAAAATGAAGTAATAACTGACTACAGAGAATGACATATTACATATACTGTGATCTATATGACTGCAATGATGTTATAAATCACAGCTTATTCATTCAGGTTTGCATAATCTGATACCAGTGCAGCTTCTGTTTTTAAATGCAATCTATGTTCTTTGAAATGTATATCACTCATACATAACTCCAACAGCATATTAGCGACATTGTTATATTTCTAATATTAAACAAAAACTTTTACAGACATACTTGGAAGAAGCAAACTTTCTAAATCAAAGTGCAGTAAAATTAACCCAAAAGGCTAAATCCTAAAAATTACTTGACATCTGCTGAACCTTCTAGTAAGTCTGCTTTTCTTCTGGTGAACATATATTTTACTTCTTAGTATGTCTAGATCCTCATTATCATTATCAGCATTATCAGACTTTTCGATAACGTGACACACATACCTAAAACTACACTGTGAGTCAAAACACCCCGGACCCCTAACACATTCTGGCAAGGCTTCATCGAAAAAGGACAGATGTTGATAATTTTTGACTGAGACATTTGCACTTAATCAGTTCATATGCAATTGCACGTAACAAGTTTAATGCTGTTATTGAGACACGCTACCTGACCTGCCCATGTAGCCTAGTGGTCAAAGCACTCGAGCGCCATGTGCAGTTGTGTGATGCGCTCAGTGGCCGGGGTTCAAACCTGAGCCCGGACGCGTCCGCCTACCAAAGAATTATTTCAAATAACACCTACACACACGATGAAGAGGGAGATAATACCGGGCAGGAGAAGAGGGTTCTGCAGTGTCCTCTATAAACTGTAACCATTACTGACACCTTGATTAGCAGCATCAAGGTGTTGGCCGCGCTGGCGTAGCTGAAGCAACTCGATTTGGCAGGCCACTGGTTGAAGCAATATACAGCACCAGTCAGAGCTAAGCCAGACAGTAGGCCACGTCAAGAGGGGGCACACTATGAATACACGACAAGATGTTCACACCTACTTAACCCTGCCTTCCCCGCACACATCGCATCACTACCAATTCCCCACCGCTGCCTGGGCAAGTGCACTGGATTGCTGTATGGTGTCAGCACTAAGGTCCACAGCAGACTGGAGACCTCTGCCCGCAATAACAAAACAAACGATGCGCTACCTGGATCATCTGAAGGAGTGACTGGTTGTGGTGTGGGCTAACTTTGAACAGTCGATCATGGACAAAGCGATCAACCAGTGGAGAAAACGACTCCAGGCCTGTGGAAGGCCAAAAAAAAAACACTTTGAATACTACCTGTGATTGGGTGTAGCCTACTGTGTGCTACTGCTTCAAACAACTTAAATGTTTAAGTTATTTTCGTCAACACAGCATTCGTTTTACGAATGACACACGATAGGCAGCATGTGCCGATAATAACATTATGTCTGCTGGTGGTGTGCTATACACCTGTTATTTGCAACTTTAATATTACATCAAGAACTAAATAGAACTACGCATTACGTGTACAAAAATATTGCTATTAAAGCGGTGTTTATGATGTTGTGCCACGAAGTCACAGGGGTCCGTTTTTTGACTCACAATGTATTCACATATGCTAACATGAACGTCACCATACCTGAATGTTTGTTTCTGTGTATTCTTTCGGCTGCGTTGTGGCAGTGGCAGTGGTAGGCTGTGGCATGGTAGATGGCTTAGCTGAAGTAGTTTCAACAGTTGCACCCGTGCCAAACTGGTTACACAACAATACATGGTACTCCAACTGGTGACAACAAATGCAGTAAACATTGAGAGATAAAGTTTGCCGAGATCCTTTTACAGGAGCATAGATGCGATGGTTATCTCCTTTCCTAGGCCCTAAGCTCGTAAGTGGACAGATCATCAGTAATGCATGGCCAGTGTGCAATGCCAGAACTATGGTTACCTTCTGAACTGTAGAGCGCTGTGCATCCAATGCAAAAGCACTAATCCATTACTCAATTCAAGTTTTTGTTTGATTTGCCTTCTTTTCTGCAGAGATGCTTTTTGCTGCCAAACAAAAGTGTCAAATAATTGATGGGAATTCAAAGGCACCGATGCCAACCTAATTCTATCACTGGCCTCAACCATCTTGACCTACTCACGGACTCCCAGTAGAAGAAATGTCGCACCATTTACGCTGGCTCTCCAATGCCATCAACCAACTAAACAAGTTGAAGATTCTCTTTTGTTATGCTTCAAAAAATTATGCACATAAAGTTGTAACAAATCTCACTTATGACTATTTATGGCATAATTTGTCACACAGACACATGTAGTGTAAAATGTTTGTTCTTTTTTGTCTGTCAACACAATATACAACAAAATAAAATGCCAGATGTACCTTGAGAGCCCGGTCTTGCTTGTCTTTCTCAATCTGTTCACGCACTCTCTGTCTGCAGCACATTAATCATGCCAACTGCATTGCAATCAGGGTTCGTACAGAAATTAAAATGCTTTTTCCAGGATTTTCCAGGACTTGCAAAGACCAAATTCCAGGGTTTTCCAGGACTCAAAAATCCTTTTTTTCCAGGACTTTCCAGGACACGTTCCATTCACAAACATGGGTTGCATAAGGTCAAAAAAGTGCACATACAACAAAATCAGTTATCAGTTTATCTGCATTACAGCAAAGAATTGAAAATGCAATACCCGATGTTCTATTATTTTATTTAACAGTATAAACTTAAAACAAAACAAAGGTATTTCTAATACTCGATTTGACCCAAGAGGTGGCAATGTATTAAGAGGAATTGCTTATCTGCTTCACAACTACTCAAACCAGAACTAACAATTCCAGAACCGCTGGTGTGTAATTCCAGGACTTTCCAGGATTTTCCAGGCTTTTCCAGGACCTATGCCTTTTTCCAGGACTTTCAAGGGCCTGGAATTCTAAACAATAAAATTCCAGGACTTTCCAGGATGTGTACGAACCCTGTGCAATAATGTATCATGCACAATTATTCTTCCATAACTTTTTCTATCGTCTGCAAGAAAATGCAATGTTACTATTTACTAACAAGATGGTCAGCTGATGCAGGAACTGTACAATGCTTTCTATCACATCGTATTCTGACATGTTAGTTCTCCGACGCAGTTGATAACTAGCACAGTATCCTGTTGATCATATTAACTGGACAACAGGATATGTATCCAGTATGTAAAAAGCTGCCACACAATCCCAAAAGTTCCAGGCTAACATCAAATAACTTCAGAAAACTATGCTTATTAAATAATTTGTTTAAAAAAAGCTCAAATGATTTATTGATTTTAGGTTTAACATTCCATCTGACACAAAACAGGTCATTTTGGAGACATTCTTCCCAGCCAATCTCTTAGCTCAGTACTGAAAAACTAAATCAAACACAACAGCAAACATGCATCCATAACATAATATACAACAACACAAAAAAAACTCAAAGAATTAAAGCGAGGTTTGATCACCTCTTATGACCTCCGGCCTGGAAATGGAACGGGCCTATTCTCAAAAAAAGTATACAAGTAAAGAAGTAAATAAATAAGGAAGAAAGTAAGTAAGGAAGTTAAGTAAGCAAACAAACAATTAATATAGTGTAAGAATCAACAAACAAATAAAAAGCAGTTGTTGATAAAAAAGCAGTCTGTGCCACTGTCCAAATTATCATGACAGTCATAGACGGACAAGTACAGTAAATGTCGTCGGGATTTAAGTTGTATCAATAGCTTGCAACGTCTGCATTGGCTTTGAGTTGACATCAGTACTGCAGCGAAAACATCTGAGAAAAATTGTGCAGGGATGAAGTTAAGGGCATGGACAGAAGTACCCTTAATTCTACAGACGAAAACTGCCTTAAGATGCAATGACGGGCAGCTAATCCCTTTCAAAAGCAGCTCAACACATTCACTTCTAACTTTGCTCTCTTTTCCTCTTCTTTCTCCCTCCGTCGCTCTTCCATTATCTTCTTCATTTCATCTTCCTGCATTCTAGATGCAAGAAACATCACAGACATATCACAGTATTTGCTGGGGCTTAAATATTGGAAATGCCACTCGCATGCATGTTGTATATGTATGCACTATTATATACACAAACACCAGTTGAAAGCCAATTTTCTAGGCAATTCTGAGATAGTCAACTTCCCGTTTAGTCAACTTCCCGTTTATCCAGCATGGCAACTGGCAGGAAATTAGTTTGGCAAAATGCTCTGCCTAATGCCTAACACGAATCAATCAACAGACCTCATCCATTAAGTGCAGGGTGACCATTTTTCAAACAACACAAATTCATCAAATTTACCAAATTTTCCCATAACATCATGAATGGCAGATACAAGCAAATGACATCTAAGAACAAGTTAGTTTTTAAGACTATAGCAATGCCACTTTTTGCAGTATGAATCAGCTCTTTGCCCTTTAAAAAGAAAAGTGACGGCTATGTTACAATTAACTATTACATCATGCGGTCCACCTAAACATCACTCATGGGTCCGATTTACAAACAAATCTTAGTTTAGCATACGTTTATCCTAATATTACGTTTCGGTTATCCTAAGTTATAAAGTTAAAATTTTTATAGATTATTACATGTAATTTACTAAAACAATCTTAAGACTTACTAAGTTCTTCCTATATATATGCAGACAATTCTGTGAAGAAATGTTATTTTTCAGAAATTGCATTTTTCTTACTAAGTTGATCTTTAGTTATGCATACGTTCATCCTAAGTTTTCCTAAGACTTTCCTAAGTCACACTTTATGCTAAGTTTGTTCTAAGATTTTTTTTGTAAATTGGGCCCCTGATCTAAGTACAGACGAACAACTAAAACAATTTTCCAGGACGAACATGTTTCTCTAATCTTTCCATCGCTTTCCACCAATTCCCAGACTTTTTGCCTGACCCTAAAATCACTCACTCAAACTACATGGAACTGTAATATAAGTGACAAGCTTTTAATGCATACACTAAATGAATACAACTGACCACTAGACATTTGTACAGATTAAAAGTGGCAACCTACTTCTGTTTGACCTGCGTTAACTCCTTCCCATGACTCCGACGTTGTTTCTCGCGCTGCAGCTGCTCCTGTTTCTCTTTCTCTTCCCTCTCAAGTCTCTTCTGCTTCATCATCTCCTGAACCCTACACATCAGTCCTGCCGGCGGTGCATCACACGCACATGCTACAACAGCTGCACCAAAGGCTAGAACAGAAATCACAAATGATGCTGTGTAATATGATGATACACAAATGCCAAATGTACAAAAAATGAATATGAAAAAAACATTAATAAATACTCTCTAATTCACAGTACAGATATGCGGTACTTTTCAAGCTGTGCTTTCTTCTCCTCTTCCGTAAGAGGTTTGACTTCTTCTACTGATTCTGAGAAGTTGGTGTGACCACTACGAGTTGCATGCAGTTGAGCCTCATTCTCTGACTTCAGCAGCTTCCCACAGCTGCACATCATTGTCAGAACAATGACTAACAACAGTAGTAATGCTACATGACACAGTACAGAGTAATCTATGGGACTGCATGACCACATTGTGCCATAGTCACTCATTCATTACTGCAACAATTACCTGCATGCAATAATCAACAGCCAGCTCACATACATCAAGTTATTTGTTTAATCAGACTCGTTTTCTGCAGTTACTCTATGTCGGATTGGGTGCCCTCCCCCAAAGAGAACATGTGGGGACAACTAGGCTAGGTTTTTTACAGGCCATATGCTCTTTCCATCACCAGACAACAGTGTCACCAAAGTATTGTAGGTAACTATCAACCAAAAACTGCCCATAGTAATCATGCAGACAGTGCTGGACAACAGACAATGACCCAGGCTGTAATTCACATTTACAATATTGCATTACTTATTTGCATAATCTAGCTTAGTATATTTATTCTGTCTCCGTATCATGTGACTGTTACAAAAATAACAAATTTAAGATAAAAGTCCAATTAACTTTCATTTTTAATCTTCCTAAAACTAAGGGGCAAAGCATGGCTTACATGCATTCTCCTTACAGACGATGAGCACTTGTTTCTGCTCATGATGATGAACACTCAACAGCTGCAACTGCCTGCCTTTCACTTACGTCTTAGAACTGTCAACAACTTTCTGCTAGTCTCTGATATAGCCATATTTGTGCTGAAAAGGGATGTTAAACTCCAACTACGTAACTTTCTCTGCTGCAAGTAACATCTTAGTTTCCAATTTTTCATTCATAAATTCCAACCTTTATTAGACTCAGTGGAAACAATAGGCTGATTAATGGAATAAATATACAGTTCACCAGCTCTAAAGTTAAACCTTATAGCAGAATAAGATGTACACTGTGACTGTTGTTATTAGTAACAGTGGTAGTAGTAGTAGCAGTTGTAACAACTGCAAGACAACAATGATAACTTACTCATCACACTTAAGTGACTTGGCCTGTAGCGGTACTGAATGTTGTCCTTCTTCACCCGATTCTGATACCATATCCTGACTCTCTTCTGTTACAGGTCCTGCTTGACACATATCACATACCACAGAACAACTCAGCAAATGAGAAATACTAATATTTCACATGACAAAAATACCACAGCATAAGCAAACACTGGAAGGGGCAAGATAATTAAGAAGAAATTACCGGTTACTGATTTTTAACAATTTTCTGCGTGCATGAACACTGTACAACAACTGTTGAATTAAAGACATCACAGGCTGCATCCAGTCCCTAGAATCAATCAATAAGCTCATGTTAACTTGTTTGGAGCCATCACAGCTGGCTTAAGCAGTGCCAGCAGGGCTACTGCCAAATATTGCTTTGTATTTGCTTTGGTTGCAAATAGTGTGTCAAATGGTCTATTTGTATTCAGTGGAATAGTGCACCCAGACCAAACGCAAATAGTTGTCATGTGCCAAAGTAAACACTCGGCATGGCATGCATGATGAACAGGAGTCTGCTACTCTACCTCTTCAGATATGAAGCACTGAGTACTGACTATTACTGATGCAGAACTCGATTTTAAATTTTGTTGAGTATTATTATACATCATAATGTTGATCGAATTACAAGCCTACAAGGTAATGTTCTTCTTGGCCTTCTTAGCAAATATTCGTATTCACATTTAGCTGAACAGATGGCACAACTATTAGTAAAATTTAGTATTCAGCTGTATAGTGATAATGCCTTCTTTGCTACAGATCTAGTATTACCTGTATTATCTAGTATTACTTGTTGGCCAAGAAATTCACTGATTTGTTGGCCAACACATCTTACCGACAAAAATGGTGTCTATTTTGTCAGTTCGACATGTCAAATTAATATGTTAGCTGACAATTTAGTGTCTTAAGTAATTAAAACTGTTAAGCCACTGAACAAGTTTAATCAGTAGAGCTCAGCAGTTGTTTTACAAGTTTGACACTTCCTCCTGTGTGATATGCCACAGAACAATTACCAGCAGGTGAACCAGCTTCTGCAGCGGCAGCAGCATCATCATCGACATCTGGATCACTCTCATGAGCAAATAACCTGATTCAGCAGTCATACAAATCCGATTAGCAAAGTGACTGACTGCTGACGGACACAATATAAACAGCATTTATGTTACTCTAATACATTTACTTTCACATACCATATTACTACTTTTTGTTGCAAAAAGTTCTTTATTCAGATATACTGCAATGGAGTAAAAAGACTAAAAACTAAACTAACTAAATGATACAAACTTTGCACTTTTCAGCACAAATTTACATTTGTCACTTCACATAACTTGCAAAAATCAATATCAAAATAAAATAAATACTAAACCACTAAACCACAACAATAAATTTCTCACTTACCATTCCGTTGCAGCAGCAACTCCACTATTATTGGTGACAGCCAAAGCTTTCTCACTACAAAGTAAATACAGCATTTTTGAAGACACTGCATACATAAAAGTACAAATGTCCATCCTGTAAAATCAGTGAAGCTAAAGTCTCCATTTCCATTCCCTCCCTCTCCTTCTCTTGATGCTCCCTGATTCTCTAGATTCACTGAATGAGCCCACATTCAACAGCTGATAAACAAGTGTGTTTTCTGATTGTATGCTAATTTCTATATGAAACTGTCTGTAACCACACATCAGCCACAAACTGAAGATTACATATTCGTACTGTGCCACAAACCGACAGCTTCACAATTTTTAGCAGGCAACACTATGCTAGCATGGTACATATGGTGGCCTGTTTCCATCTGCATGTCTCACAAGCCAGTATTTTACCAAAATGGCCAAACATAGGATCACATGCAATGCCGCACAATAGCCAGGGAGGCATGGGCTCTAGTTATTTGACACCAAAGATCTTCGTGAAATTCAAGTGCAGTCACCTCAATGGGGTACCAAATACAGCTCAGGTAGGTTCAAATTGGCAATTTTCGACCGATATCTCACTACATCTCAGAAATAGTGCAGGATAGGGACACAGTTACTATGCAAGGTTAATAGGAACTTGTTGTCTGTCAAATGCAATTTTGACAGACTATCTAATCACTTTGGTTTCTGTCCGTGTGTGTATGTGTGTGTGTGTGTCTGTCCACCGATCGGTTGTCAAACGATTACGTTCGCAATTCTTTACCGATTTTCACGAAATTTTGCATGCCGCTCAGAAATGTGGTTGTTTCGAACGCTATTGTTTCTGGGACAAACCGGAAGTAGTTTACCGATTTTAGAGATGTGCAAAATCCAATTTTGGCAGTTTCGCTATTGTGGTGGACATATTTTCTCATGGATCGTCATAAAAACCTGAATTGAGATATAACTAATCAGCTTTGACTTTGTACTCGGTGGTCAACGAAACCGGA
>Ga0209780_1000629_pt1 | contig 19771 bp, 13 predicted proteins | sample WorMetexBAHAMAS2_FD_187384 | JGI IMG/M metagenome (GOLD analysis project Ga0209780, IMG submission 187384) | Marine gutless worms symbiont microbial communities from Max Planck institute for Marine Microbiology, Germany - Inanidrilus exumae... | ecosystem: Host-associated > Annelida > Digestive...
GAAGGGGAGGATGCGCAAAGGGAGGAGAGGGAAAGAAAGAAAAAAAGAAAAAGGAGGGAAGGGCAAGGAGGATGGGAGGGGCCAGAGAGGAAGAAAGTGGAGGAGGGGGCAGAGAACGGGGAATGGGGAAGTGGATGGATGAAATGACAGGGGCGTGCAAGAATGAACCTGTGGGTGTTACGTTGCAAATTTCAGCTTGATGGTTATTACTGTCGCCCTGTGTGGCAAAAAGTCGCCAAAAAGCCGACATTTTGACCGAATTTTCAAATTTAGTGGTTTCTATGGGCCAAATTTAGCATGAACGAGTGGAACTACAGTGTAGTGTATCACGCCAAATTTCACCTGGATCGATATACAGTTTCACACCTGCGGAGCGAAAAACCGCATACAAACCGCAACCCAATTTTGTACTTTCCGGGCTTCTGTATATGCCCGTACCATGTAATTGGTCCGTACCATTTCCCCCTCATCCACCCAGAAACATATGACACGCTAGAGTATAGCCTATAGTTTACGCTTACACGCCAAATTTTATCTGAAGCTGTTTATTTTATCGCCCTTTAGGGATGAAAAGCTCTAGTTTTGCCGTATTATCCAATTCATCATTCTGTGGTTGCGCCACACGGACGAAGAGACAAAGATGAATGCGGGTACACAACTACAAACTTCCGCTCTCCGACGATATCAAATTCGTTTTTGAGTTCGAATGATGCTGAAGTCGCGTTCACAAACTCTGCCGTACTAAATCGCGACGGACAAACAAAAATCAAAGAACATAAAACTTTTCGTCCCCCAGCGGGGGCGAAGTCCTAGTCTGAACAAACAGTATGACGGTAAAGAAGGTCCGTACCATTTCTGCCGCTCTAAACATTTTGGAATGCACCGGGACGCGGAAAATTTGGGGGAAATGCACAAAAAGGTTGAACCCTCTTAACTTCGGAACCCTTTAGCAAATTCCCAAAATAAATTTTAATAGTTAACCGATATGGATTTATTCACAATCGCAAACTCTGAAAATTTCATTTTAAAAAATCGCCTAAATGATATACGCTCCCGTGGGGCGTTTATATTCCAGAATAATATTGTGTAAAATTTTTAGTTTTGGGGCCATACACCGCAACTTCTGCACCCATGGGGTGAAATTTGGTGGGAAAATTGGCTAGGCTTGCACGCCTAATTTAAGCCCATCGGTGCAACATATTATCCTGCGGGGCTGGCGAAAAAACCGTGGCTTAGTGGTAGGGCACTGGACTTGCGATTTACAGGTCGCGGGTTTAATTCCCTGCCGGTCCGCTTTCACGTAACGTAGGTCAACTCAGCCTTGCATCCCTCCGGGATTGCTAAATCAAGTACCTGCTTCGGCTGGGGTAAAGGCGGGATTCTCATCTCTGTCGGGTGGCGGGTAACACTGTGTGATCCCATATGGCATGTGAGTTTCCCGTAGATGTGAAAGCTAAGTTGATACTAACTGCTATACTCTGTTTACTTCACTTCACTTATAGCTGCGCGAACATAATGATGTTTTAATGAGTTGCAACAGAAACAACAGAAATGCTCGCATAATCCGTACATTTTTAGATTCGCAGATACACTAAGAAGTGGTTTAGGGCAATTATTGCAGATCACATATGTAAAAAGTGTTAAAATATAATAAGATAGTAATTTTGAAAAAAGCGTTACCTATCTTCAACTCGCATGCATAATACCTAAGATGTCTAAGCAGAAAATAACTCGAAACTATGCTCGAAACTATGCTCAAAACGTAATTACCCGCGCCGACGTAAGTCGCGAGAAGGGTTTGGTTTTTACTTCCATTTGTCTGTGTGTTTGTGTGGACTGCACGATATCTCAAAAACCGATGCAGCTAGGATCACCAACCTTAACACAGAAATGTTCCAAGATGAGTCCTGGATATCAATTTACTTTGTGGTCAAAAGGTCAAAGGTCAAGGTCACGGGTCATAAAAACGTTGCTGATGTAGGTCCGCACTCTTTTGAGTGCTGGCTTTTTTCTGGTCTTGCAGGTATTATTCGCTTGGAAGTGAGATATTAATATGCCAATATGACTATTGAAACAAATTGACTCAGGAAAGAATGGCCTAATATTGTACTTCGTTTCTGTTGCTTCTCGTTGAATATTTTACGTATCTGCATGCTAGTTTGTCAACGTTTTTAGACGAAAAACGTTGACAAAATGAAAAGCCTTTAAAACATTAAACACATTGTAAATAACAAACGTAAAAACGTGCTGCAGACTACATTTTGTGATCCATACAATTATTTTAGATTTGATTTTGAATGTCCCTTCAAATAAGCTAAGCGTACACTGTATGCGTGATTTAATAGTTCTCTGTTATCATTGCGACAACGTGCTATAGCGCCCGCACAGTTTGGCGCCACGCAAAGATGAACTTATGACTGTAATTATCGTCCGAGTTGTTGCTGTCACGCAAGGCTCGATGTTTGTGTCAGCTGCATGTAGTAGTAGTAGCTAGTACATACATTTCAATTTGAGACTCGAACTACCGCCGATCCGTACGAATTCTGCCGCGTATATTGTCGCTTGGCTTCAGAAATTTCACAATTCGTGCCACGAGCAACGTGACGAAGTCATTCAGTCAAGTCACGAAAACTTGTCGAATGTATCGCGTTGATCTTGTCACGTCGCCACTACTCGGCTATGCAACCCGCGCGACGTGTGACAGTTTCCAGCACAGTCTTCAATTATGCAACATGTCGACAGCTAAGATCCGCCGAGGTCGACTGACACTGCAGGACCGGACAATGATGGACGGATTTTGCACGATAGCATGGGCGTTAATCACGGGGTTAAGGGGGGACGACTGACGAACCCGCCAGATTTCGGAGTGGAGGACGTGTTATTCAAATTTCCCCCAGATTTTGTCATGTTTTAAAATTTCAAACAACAGATTGCTTGCATTACAATGCAGTAGAAAGCTTACCAACCTCATGAATCTGACAGAGTACTCACAACTTCCCAAAATTACATCTTTAACGTCCACCATCACCATTTCAGTCGAAAAATTCAACATTTTTGTCGAAAATACGGACACAAATGAATGCACCACAACACGCCATTTTAAGGCCTAGCCTCCTTCCCAGACCTGTCACCTGGTGGAGCGTGGTACCCCTTTCCACAACCAACCCGTTGCCCCCACCAAGCCTTCTGGATCCGTCCCTGCGTACCCCAGAATTCCAGCCAGTTTTACGCCACTGCACGACAGAGCAACGGTTATTGCAGAGAAATACATTTCCATTTTTAAATTAGCTCTGTAGCCTTGCTTGTTTCATATTTGTTGTACTGTGCACTTTGTTATACTGACTTTGTTATACTGACTTAAGTCTGATTTACTAGGCGCCTATTTTGCTACATATTCAGTTTCAGGACACCGAATGGCTTGCAAATAAAAATGTGCTGGCATTACTCGCGCATGCTAAAATTCGTTTACATTATTGTTGAAGTTTCTTCAATTGGCATTATGTGAATAAATAAAACCTCAAAAGCAAGAAAGAAAGAAAGTCTGTCTGAACCACTTGTAACAGAAAGACGAGAAGATTACGGCACCCTTAAGATTTTACTTTTAGGCAACTAACCCACGCTAACAAATATATGTCACTTATTTTACGGTATAAAACGTTGTTATAATCCGTCTTGAGGCCGTTCACAACAATAGTCACTATACAAGAGGCTCAGCTGTAGCAGAGGGACCGCGCGACGCCCTGTGTCAGTTGAAATCTTGTCAACTGCTGCAAAACTGTAAGTCCTACAAGAAATTGCACGTGATAACGTTTGCAATAGTAAATGACTTATGTCGCTCGACATGTAGTGTGATTGTTCAGTCGATTATCGTCCAGTACTTTGCTGTGTAGACCGCCACAGTACAATCCTGCATTGTCCAGTCTTGTATTTTAGCGCTGCCATGTATCAAGTCTTATTACCATACATACCACGAAACGTCAAACTTTATGAATTTTACCGCCATGCATTGGTCGGCAGATTTTTCTTCATTATTAATAAAAGTCATACCTTCGACTTTTTGTCCTTCGCCGCTTTGACCCATTTTGCTCAGAGTTCCAAAATGGTAACAGTGACTAAGGGATTCGAAACCGGGCTGGCTAACAGACCATTTTTAGTTTTTGACTTTCGGGCACTCTGGAGCTCAGGGTTGAGCGCCCTGCAGAGTGCCAGAAAGTCAAAAACTAAAAATGGTCGGTTAGCCAGCCCTGCATCGAATCCCTGAATTAGTAATAAAATTGACGACAGGCAAAGCGAAATTGTCAATGTGATATAGAAAATTACCGTCAGCACAAGTAGCTCATCCAGACACAACGTGTAGCACAGAACATTTGGTAGGGGGAATTTTAATAAAAACTAGGCTCAAGGAACCGCTGTACGTACACCCAGAGTAAACTGGATTGACTCGCGAAAGCTAGGCCGCGGTTAAACACAGACCGAAAAAATATACTCAGTGTTAATGAAATCCACGTCACTTGTGACATAATTCATCGAACAGGTTTTACGGACTCGGAAATATGGTATGAAGAAAAACTAAAATGGTTGGGGCTACTGGGCGGGGTTTTTATTTTGTTTATTTCGGCTATTTATGACTATACCGTTGTAGTTTTGCAGTAGCTTTTTCCCGTGTTTTTGTCTTGTTTATTTCATTCAGTCTAGAATCTAATTGATTATCTAGTGCTATATCCTAACAGTGTTGATGTCTATCTGTAATATTTTGTAATTTGTCTCATGCCAAAATTGTAGAGACGAATGTTTGTGCTACAACTCTAACCTTTTCATGCTTTCTCCAGTTACGTACTTCCTTGTCTTGTTTCTTTGTTCTTATGTACTGTGAGTTAAATAAATAAATAAATAAACTAATAAATAGATCAATAGATAAATAAATCTTTGACGATATATATGTTCAGCATTTACAAGCAGACTATGAGAAATGTCTCAGACGGATGGACAGACAGACGAACCGAATTACGATAGCGTATGTCACCGAAGCTAGGATATTCGCCTCCTCCAACACAGTCGTCCCTCCCGACACGTGCCCCAGAAAAAAAACGAACAGAAAGGCAACAAATGCAAATAAAAAGAAAAAGTTAAGTCACAATAAAAATAAAATGAAAATTCAAATACGAAGTGAAACCCCCGGTGTATTAAACTGCCGTAAAGAATAGGCCTACAGAAGATAAACGCAGTATAACATTTAACGGCGCACGGGTTCACGAGGCCTACGATCGGAGAAGGGTGCATGTCTTGGGTCTTATAAAAAAGTCCAGAGGGCGTTTCCCGCGGGAATTCGGTGTCCGTATTGGACGTCTTGCAATGCGTCTCACGGAAAAAATTCTACTGCGCGGTTAAAGACAAGTGGACACAATATTGAAAATTCTTATTTTGATTCATTAAACTTTCACGATAAATAGCTGCATCCACTTTTAATGTTTGACGAAATTTTTTGTATCGTCATCAACACTGTAATATAATTTGTAATATTTATTGCCGACTGTAACTGATATTTAATTTGTCAAATTTGTCGCGTAAGCGTCTATGGATCAGTTTTTTTTCAGACATAGTGTAGGCCTTGCATTATACCGTATAGGAGTGCAAACAAAATAACATTAATCGAGATTACGAGTCATGACGCATTGAATATTTCCATCAGCTGCTTCATGCAATTTGTCTAATTATTTCACAGTTTTATAAATCACGCAGGCACTCCAGTCAGGTGCCACCCTTGGGTGACATCATGACATATAGGTCTAATGCATGCTCCCGGCGGGACGATGGAGACCATGTGTTTAATGCATTATGTCGCCGAAGCGTTGCACCTGACTTGGTTTAATATAGGCGATCTCGGTGTTAGAGCTGTAAGCTTGATGAACGTCAGCGCTCTATCAATCCAGAACTCTCTTGCTCGTACTGTCGTTAAAGCGCCTAAATCCTGTCATATCACTCCCATCCTAAGCTCTCTCCACTGGCTCAGACTCACCGAACGCATCGAATACAAGCTCTTCTCACTTACCTACAAAGTTCTCACAACTACACAACATCCATACCTTCATAATCTCATCTCTGTTCAACGTCCTCGCAGTACTCGCTCTTCATCCGTCGTTACTCTTGCTCGGCCACCGACATTATCCTCTCTAAAAGTAACTGATCGCTCCTTTCGTTATGCTTCACCTTGTCTCTGGAATCAACTCCCTTTATCTCCTCGTCAACCTCATTCTGATACCAGTTCCTCTATTTCCGATTCACCTAATTCCTTCACCCGTCTCTTCCTTTTGTGATTCACCACTATTTCACCACTCTGCTCATCCGTAACTCCCTCTTTCACCCCCGGCTTAGAACCTATCTGTTTCACAAATCCCTCCCCGTAGTTTCACTTCTTCCTCCCGGACTGCCTTCGCGGACTATTGCCCGGACCGCTTTTTCTGAGCTACTCGGTTTTTGTTTTTAGTTTTTCCTAATTTTTCGTTTCTGTGCCGTTCGATGGATTAAGCTAGCCATCGCGTCACGTTGTGAACAACTTCCTGGCTCCAATTCAAGTCCGATTGTAACCAAACATGGTCAGTAATACCCCTGGACACAAGGGACAAGGAATTTAAATTTTGGAAGATCAAGGTCGAGAGTCAAATAGGTGGGGGAGGTATGCGCTCTATTGAGCCTATCTAGTTGAGCCTAAAACAGTCATATGTGTGTATCTTGAACATATAATAATGAGAATACTGCAGGAGTTGTATTGACATTTAGTATGCAGTAATTGTGTTGTCTTATAGCCTACTGTATGTGTTTACATTTTGTAATAATTCTTTTTCGCTGTTTACGTGTGTTTAAATGTGTTTAAATGTGTTTATCTGCTCACGTTGAGCGTGCAAGTGACATGAATTTAATAAAAGGCAACTTACTTAACACGTAACTCAGATTAACTGTTCGGGACTTTATGTTTTCATATAATGAAGGGAATATTTTCGAGTGTCCCATTGAGGGGTGCATCCCTTCTTGTCCCCGCAGTTGACGCATATGTACGACATCGAATCCGTCAGTCTGTGGGTGTCTTAACTTAAGGAAGTCATTTTAGGTCGACTCTTCGACAGAGTCGACATAATAAAGGCGGTCTCAAATGTCTGTCCGTGCGTGCGTACGTACATACGTACGTACGTCCACAAAAAGTTTCTTCGATTTCAATGAAATTTAGCATGCAGGTAGAGGTCGATGACTGATGCACGAAAGTATGCCGTACGACCCGATCCAAGGTTAAGGTCAAGGTCACGTGCCCTTCAAAGTTGGAAATCCGGTTATTTTCAAAAGCTATCTCCTCCGTCATTTACAATGGGAGCTGGCAACTGAGCACTAATTCTTAAACTAGGGCACAATATCTAAATTTGATCGGGCCAGATTTTTTTTATATTTGTCCTAGTGGCGGGAGGGTGCACAGCTAGTTTAGTTATAAAATTTTGTAATGAATTACCCAGTTAATGTCTCGAAAAATGTAGCATTTTAGCCAAGATGTGTTCACACAGGAATCGAAAAGCATTATTAATTGCCATATTATTGCTAAGAGACTTCGCAAGCTAACAGCATCACGATCACGTATGCTTCAAAAGCGGTATAGTATCTCGGAAACGGTGCAAAACAGTGACGTTGTCCCTACAGAATGACGCCATTGAGTGACCTTCAAGAAATTCACCTGTTGCAAGCCTTTTCATGCTCGATTTTTTTGTACGGTTGTGCGACACTTGACCCTGCCGCTGACGCGCGCGCGATCTATTAGTTTCTTGTTATTTTTGGTTCTTTTGTTGATTTTCTGTTACAGCTGAGTACTGTAGATTAAGCTGGCAACCCCTGAGCTTTTAAGCGTAGATCTACGTCGTGTATTTTTGTATCGTATCTCGTTGCATGCTACACCACGTATACAGCATCGTAATCCAGTGACGGAATACGCGACTCACATAGCTCTGCCGTTTCAAGATCGTTGACCGCGGTATAGCAAGACAGTATAGCAAGACATCAATCGACGACGAGCTAACAGCTCGCTGTCGCAATGATACTCGGGGGTTGCGTGAGACTTAATTTACGCTGTGTTCCCTGCGGACATTCGAGCATCGTGGCGACGCTGCATTGCATTACATCAACTCCGTCGCCACCAGCATTACAATTAACGTCGCCTGTCAACAGGTGCGCGGAAACACGGACATGTCTAACGAATGTTTATAACAAGTACGTCCGTCCGGCCGTATATACAAATATGCCGACCTATGTCCACACGCCGCGCGATATTCCACGAACGTGACGTTTACGGTGACCGACATCGGCCGCCGATAACTGCGATCGGCTGATGTCTTGACGTGTGCCACAAGAAGAACACGAACGCGTCTCGGAGACAGTAGTTTTTCCGTCGCTGGACCGTGTTTCTGGAACTCTCTGCCTGTTACATTACGTGGCAGAGACATCTCACTTGTACAGTTTAAGAGACTATTGACGACACTTTTGTTTGTCTAGAGTCATGTGAAAGGCGGTGGCTGACGGAGGAGAGGTAGATGCTACCGCAGTAGGGGTTATCTGAGTGCATTAGGGGTTAGCTTTTAGCATGCGATGATGCGCTATACAAATTTACACTTACACATTTTAGGGCCCTGTATTTACATTTTATCCAGGAATTAACTTGTGGAGGAGGGGTGAAACTGGAAGCAGGTTGTCACATCATCACTCACATGGTGAGGCAAAACATTGAAGGTGCTGAAAACAAAATGCGGAAGGCATCGAGGGTCAGGGTATGGGGACGCCCTCTCCCCATCCGATTAGGTTTCTGGGTAGCATCGTGGGGTGCGGGAGCAGAGTGCCGGCCGAAAATGGTTTAAATATTTATTATGGCTGTCAGTAAACGCCTGATTATAGCATTTTGTGCAGTTTCTGGCTGCGTAGTGAGAGATGTTCGGATGAACACTCCCTAGAAGGGTGTAGAATGTAGATAGAACTGGCTGCTGCGAGCCTGCGATGTCAGTGAGAGTCTTGAGTGACAGTAGTCTGTCAGGTACAGCTGCTTCTCGCTGCTAGACACCGCGAAGCCGTCAAGCCTAGGTAGATGCACTCGCGGTCTAAATCTTGTCTTTGTACCCCATATATTTGCTGTGTATGATGTTGTCAGTTAGGATGTTAACATGAAACTCCGACTATTCGTTGTTACTGCAGGCCCGCCGACGAATGTTGGAATCGATTTCTTTGTTCAGTCGTTCGGACCGCTGGATGAGATAGCAATGGTATGTGACATCACTCTTATCCCAGCTACTGTTAGCGCTGTCCCGAACTATTTCACGTTAAAAAGCGTCAAATCTCACGATATCTTTCTTGGCAAAAATGCCAGATTGCATGGAAATTTCGCGAGCACTTAAGACCTGTCATTTTCGTATTGCTTTTCCGCATCTACCTGAAAATACACCAAAAAATACAAAAAATAACGAGTTAATGTATAAATCGACAGAAAAATTGCAAAATTTGCGTGAAGCCGTCCATTTCGCTGTTCGAGTCGCGGCCGTGAAATCACGAAATCGGTTTGGTCCGAGTACATGCATTATTTAGCGTGTTTCATCATCATCATCATCATCATCACACGGTGTTTTAAAGTGGGAATGCCAACGCCCTACGTGCTCGCTGCACACTGTTAACTGGAGTCCATCGAGACAGCAATGGCCGTGTACGACAGCTGGTTGTTATTCAAGAGTAATGAGTGCTACTTACAGAAGAACGCGCTTAATCCGATACCATTACTACGTTATTTCGGCAGATCCATGATCCATTGAGTGCGACTTGAGTGGCTGGCTTTGCTGCCGGCGATTCATGTTATAGTGGCCCGTAATGTCATGTTCTAGCTGGCTTTCCAAACCTCTTAGCTCCTTCCTTCTTGTGCCTCAGAATCTCAGATTCAGTTTCCACTGACCATTGTGCGCGTTCATAAATCATGTTTATTTAATTACTACTTTGCTAACTGACTTCTGCTTAAACACCTAATGGCTTAGCTGAAACTGAACTGTTTCAGGAATTTTCGACTGATCTCGACTTTCGCGGGACATGGACCGATTCGCGCCTTTCGTTCGAATCCGAAACGGACGATCCCATCTACATTCCGCATAGAAACATCGACGATTTCTGGATTCCGGATCTCTATTTTCCGAATGAAAAATCCGGAAAGACTCACGAGATAACGATTCCAAACAGGAGCATTCGGATTTACCCAAATGGAACTGTGCGATACTTAACACGGTAGGCCTAGTCTTGATAGTTCTGTTCTTTTCTTTAGCAGTCCTCGATCTGAGGGTTAGCCATACCATGAACGCACTTTCTCCATATGTCTGTCCTCTATCATTCTGATTGACTCTTTCATGACTCTTTTATCATCATCGGAGGAGGATAATGAACGAACATGTCCTGCGGTGGGAGTGTTGACACTGCCTTAGGATGAATCAGTTTTAGAGACGTGCACTTATCGCATTTGACAGTATTTTCCTTTTTTTCTACACGATACCGATATATCAAATATCGGTGATATATCGCTATAATTCTATCTATCGATTCATCTCTACTATGTGGGCATGTACAGTGGCGATGCATCCGCTGTTTTGTTTTGTAATAGCAGACTACGTATACGTATAGCACGCTAGCGTACGGTTTCTCTTTATTGTTACGCAGAATCGTGGAAGAATTTAACAAAATATTAAAAATAACCGGGCATGAGACGGTGATAGAAACGTTTGAAGGTAGGCCTACTTTACGTAGGTTTTGATCTCTGAAGTTGACACCAAATTGAAATTGAATTTGCAATCAGTTGTTGGGACAGGTGAGCAACACCGCTATCAGTCACTAACCCTAACCTGGCCCTAATTCTAGCCCTAACTCTTACCCTAACCATAGAACTAACCGTGCGTTGTCGCCAATCTTCATTCAAGCCCAGTTGTTTAAACCCCGTGATTAATTTTTTGTACTAAGGATGGGGTCCTGGTCAGTTGATTTAACTTAAATTTACTAGCTACATGAAAGACAGAAAGAACGAAAAGACAGAGAGACAGAAAATGTAACTAAGACAGGGGAAAGCTGAGTTTGTTAAAATTCCCCATTATACCTAATGTAACAATCCAACTTGTTTTTGAAAGTGTTTATCGAGCAGCTATTGACGACATCTGCTGGTTATTTATTTCAATCATAAATAATTCGTTGACTAAAGTTTTTTGTGTTGTTAACTGTAGCCTAGTATCGACAAACGTTCCTCATAAAAACTATAACAACGAAAACATAAGGAAAAATGAAGACCGAGTTGCTCAGAACAAACGATCCGGGTAATGCCGTAAACCGTCGACGGCACGTCTAGCAGTGTAGCCTACATTGTACAAAAAAGAACCGAGCTCTGTTTTATGGGCACATAATGACAAAGGTACCTCAGTGCGATGAACAGATGCCGCTTATGAGCTCCAGCAATAATATTGCACCAGTTTGTATAGCGGTGGCAGGTTTGGAATAACCGTAATACCGAGATTACGAACATATTACGCAACAGGAAGTACAATATCTGTTAGCTTTAGACTCGGGTAGAGTACAGCACAACATCCGGCAATTGACGTGCATGGTTAACTGTTACACGTCAGTCGAGCTCTGTATACAATCTGATGCTTGTTTTGGACTTTAAAAAACACCATTAATTATTTACAAATACAACTTTACACTAGGCCTTATCATATGATGAAATTATAGCCACTTGTTTGAACAAGCTGCAATCATAGACAGCTACTTCGTCCCCGGTGGCGCCATCTGAGGAACTCGACGAAATATTCGCGTCGTCTTTATGATTCCGGCCTATTTGCTCCATTATGTGGAAACATGACGTTATCCATAAAACTGGAAGTACAAAATATATTGCCGTCAGAGGAGGACCGAGCCACGGTGGCACGGCCACAGGTAACATGTACACAAAATTTGGTGAAATTTGAACATGCGGTTTTTTACTTAGTCCCCGGTAGGTTGGCAGAGTATTGCGATCAGAGTGTCCGTGTGCCCGTCTGTCTGTCTGTCTGTCTGACTGTTTGTCTTTTATTCCGCTCGCATATCTCAAAAACCACGTACAAATTTTATCAAGCCTTGGCAAGCCGCCGAATTTCGGCAAAATGGCGGCTAAGCCAAAAATAAGTCGATATTTCTGCTAAGCCGGCCGAAGTTATAGCTAAGCCGCGGCTTAAAGGACTAGTTGAGGTACGGCGGAGAACGGCGCTGGAAAATGTTGTGCAGCATGAACGTAGCAATTGAAATTAATGCTTGTAACCGTGAACATGTTTGTGCGTACAGAATGGGGATGAAGTTGTCGTGTACGATGTATTTCCAGAAGTTTCCTCTCGACCATCAAATCTGCTTCATCAAGATAAGCACCTGTGAGTTACTGCATCTCTATACTCTCATTCTGCTATCTCGCGCTGCAATACCGTAGGCATAATAGCCGTCAAGAGGTGTCTTCAGCGGAGGCGCTTGGTTTTGTATGTCAAAGTGGAGACAGCGAAACTGCTGTCCGTTCGTCTGTCCCGTTCACTAATTCAAAAACGATATATAGGGGTAGATCGGCGGTGTAGATCGGCGATCTACCGATAAACTTTCGAAAATTGATAGCGGTAGATCGGCACAACACGTACTCTATTGTTTCTTTCTTTCTTTCTTTCTGTTATGCCCCCAAAAGACCTAGCCCCCTTTTCTTATATACACCACAGAAAAACCCTCTTTCAATGATAAAGTATGAACTATCGACTTCTTGTCGCTGGTGTTTTCTGACCTGAGTACAGCTACATCAGCAAACGGGTAAAAATTGGCCCACCGACGAAGCCTGCTACGCATATCCGCGAAAAATTCCTTTCATTAATGCGGTACAGCCTTTTTATGAGTGTCAACGAAATGCGCGTAAATATATTATGGTTACTGTGCTGGTTAAGGTTAGTGTTACGGTTAGGGTCAGTTTAGTTTGATGTGTTAGAAGTAATAGTTTCGTGGCGTTAAGTGTCGCCATCTGGTGGATTAAACCGGCGATCTACCTCTGTCAATTTTCGAACGCAGTTTAGGTAGATCGGCGATCTACCGCTGTCACTGACCATTCAAAAAACGGCGCGTTTTATAGCATCGGTTACTATAGAACACTAATAAGAAACCCCATGTTCTAAGTCGAACCCATCTGTCGACATGGCCTTGTGGCCACCGGAAGTGGCCAAAACGTCCTTGAGGCCAAAAAACTTTCGTCGTCAATATCCAGAAAACCAAGCGAGATAGAGCTATAGGAAGTCATATGCTGCTTATCATTTGCCTTCGTTGTTGGTATCAGCTAATCACCGGAAAGGACCGAAATGACCATTGCAGGGGCATATCGTTGCGCCGTTGTTGGGGCGATACCGCTTGTTAAAAGATGGGGGAGATGCGACGTTGCTGCTCGCCATCGCTAGATATAGGCCTAAGTATTACTTTGTCCCAGTAGGGGTGCAACATATTGTGACCAGCGTATCTGTAGGCCTATGTCTTGTTTGTTTGTCTGTACGCTTGCGTATCCCAAAAATCACATGTCTAAATTTCACCTTTAAATTTACTATACATGTTACCTGTGGCCGTGGTTCGGTCCTCCTCTGACGGCATTGCGACACTTTATGTACTTCCGGTTTTGTGGATGGCGTCACGTTTTTCATATTAATGCAGGGAATAAGGAGAATCAAAGATGACACTATGTTTCGTCCAGTTCGCCAGGTGGCAACACAAGTCGGACCTCAGACAACGTTGTTTGGTCGCGATCGCTAGGTAAGGGCGTCGGGGGCGAACTTGGCGGGGTTTGCCGTATCCGACTGCATCTTGTTTTGTAGCTGGTGAATAGAATACTGGTAGTAGTGTATACGATACGATACGATACGATACGATACGGTAGATTAACGTGCGCTCAAAAGCTGATGAGATGGCCAGCTTAATCTAGCGCACGGCCCAGAAACGAAAAATAAGGAAAAATAACATAAAAAACCGAGTAGCTCAGAAGAAACGGTCCAGGCAAAAGTCCGTGGATGCAGTCAAATTTCCGTTCCCGCACTACCACGCACCCCCAGCACCAACCGCCATCCTCTATGTATGATCGCTAATCCAATTTGCCGACGTGTGCAATTTAACATTCACGATTCACCAACAAGAACAGACAGACGGCGTTAGCAGTGATTAAATCATGCTGGTATAGCGATGAGATTATCTATAAAGGACTAGGATGACAAGAGTGCAGTGTTTTTACCGCGCGACGCTATTCTGTAGCGCGGTATATGCTATCGTCGTGTGTCTGTCTGTCCGTCCTCTGTTCGTCTGTATGTTTGTATGTCTGCCACAAGCCGGCACTATACGATAGCTCAGGGACTGTATTTTTCTGACGCCCAAAATGTCGGCGAAATTCCAACGGAGTCACCACCTACGTGGGCGACAAATATAGGTGGGTAGGTTTAAATTGGCGAATTTCGACCAACATCTTGCTATATCCCCAAAACGGTGCCAGGTAGGGACATAGTTACTATGGAACACTAATAGTATGCGCTATATCGAATGACGCTATTTACACTAACGGTGAGTAACCCTAACCACCCCAAACCACCCCATTTTCGCTATTTTGTATCGCCTTTCGTTTCTTCGTAGTCGGTGGAGATAGAAACTTCAAATTTGGTAGATAGATTGATCGTAGCAAGTCCTAGTCCATGGTTGACAAACCGTCCCTAAAAGGGGCGTGGTCAGGTCACGTGAACCACTTCGGAACGGCTGAAGCTAGACTGCTAGAATGGTCAAATTTTGCAGACATGTAAATGAAGCACATGATGACAAATCACCCTAAAAGGGGCGTGGTCAGGGTCACGTGAGCCAAGTTAAATTTGACACCCAACGATATCTCTGGAGCAGCTGAAGCTAAAATGATGATGTGCTGCGGCTGGGGAGTAAAGGCAGGATGGCTCATTCCATTCGTGGACTGGATAAGCATGTGGGTGGCAGGTAAAACCGTATGATCGTTTCCTTCGTTAATACGCGTGCCATTCTGAGCGCGTTAGATGCGAGTTCTCACGAAGGAGGCGCTATACAAAATGCCCTGTCTTCAACCTCTGCTTCTTTACCTAAATGGCATTGGAAGAGCGCCACGTTTTTGTCGATGCCGTTGCAGATTCGTACGACTCGAAGGAGGTTTTTCTAAACTGGTGGGATTCCGATCCGATCGAAATACACGCCGGAGAACTACAGCTACCGCAGTTCAGGATGACCGGTCGCAAAGCTCATAGATGTGTTGAATCTTATAAAACAGGTAGCGTGAAAAGCTAAATGTAGCCTACGTCAACGTTATCGGTTCTTCATCATGCCAAAGGCAGCACGATGTACATTGTACATACGGTGTAAGTCTCAGCTGTCGCACAGTGATACTAGAATACTCCCCACGTGTATTCAGGGTCACATGACCTCTTTAAATTTTGGATAATAACTGACAATATCTCAGAAAAGGTGCAAGATAGAGACATAGCTGAGGCCCCTATTTGCAACTGCAGGCGCATAGGAAATCGTATGTGGCCTATCGAATGCTCCAATATAAATGACCTTGAGTGACGTTGAAAGTAACTTTTGCTGTTTGGAATCTTTATCTTACATACCCCGGGAAATACAGCCTATATTACTATACGATACGATACGATAGGCCTACGGCATATTTACGTGCGCTCAAAAGCTGACGAGTTGGCTAGCTTAGTCTAGCGCAGGGCACAGAAATAAAATAATAAGGAAGAGCTAAAAAAACTGAGTAACTCCGAAGAAACGGCCCGGGCAAAGGTCCGGGAAAGCAGTCCGGGAGGAAGAAGTGAAACTACGAGGAGTAGGATTTGTGAAACAGGTATAGGTTTTAAGCTGGGAGTGAAAGAGAGAGGGAGTTATGGATGAGCAGAGTGGTTAATCAAAAGAGGAAGAATTGATAGATGAAGGAATGGGTGAGTAGGAAATGGAGGAACTGGTTCCAGAATGAGGTTGACGAAGAGATAAAGCGAGTTAATTCCAGACACGAGGTGGAGTATAACGAAAGGAGCGACAGTTATTTTAGAGAGGATGATGTCGGTGGCCGAGCAAGAGTACCGACGGATGAAGAGCGAGTACTGCGAGGATACTGAACACAGATGAGGTTATGATGGCATGATGGCTGGGTAATTAACTGTGACTTATGGAAATGGAAATTTGTAGGTAAGTGACAGGAGCTTGTATTTGATGTGTTCAATGATTTTGAGCCAGTGGAGAGAGCGTAGGATGGGAGTGATATGACAGGACTTAGAAGCTTTAACGACAGTACAAATTTAACCATACCTACGATATGTTTGCACGTGAATCGGAAAGTGCACGTGGCTTGTAACTTCAACTGTCTTTTCGAAAACGAAGGACTACTCAAGGTTACAGGCGGTCACGTACATCGTAAATGTGGCAATATATTGGAAACGGTGCATGACAGAATCGTTGTAGAATCGTTGTTACTACAGAACACTACTAGAACGTGACCTCGAAGGCCATTCGCTTGCTGTAAGCCTCTTCAAGCGTGATTTTACAGCGCAACGCTATGCTATAGCGCGATATATGCTGTCATCTTGTGTCCGTCCGTCTGTTTGCTACACGCTGTTATGGTACGAAAACAGCTAAATACAAGATCACGCAAACAACGCCGTACGACAGCCCATGGACTCTAGCTTTCTGGTGCCAAAGATCTTGGAGAAATTCCAACAGGGTCACCCACAACTGGGTGCGCCAAATAGAGGTGGTGTAGGTTCAAATTGGCGAGTGTCGACCAATATATCGCTCTATCTCAGAAATGGTGCATGATTGCAGTGGATGACTAATAGGAAATCGTATATGGCCTATCGAATAGCACCAATACCAATGCCCTTGAATGATCTTGAAGATAACTTTTGCTGATTGGAATTTTTATAACTGCCATACCTCGTTAAATATAGCATGAAAGTACTAACATAGAGAGCTGCGCGGTCCCTCTGCGATAGCTGAGCTTCTTGCTTGTATTTTATTATTGAGTTCAGGTATATCATAGAAGTTGAACAAGCTTGCGTATAGGACACGGCAGATAATTTCAGTTGACTGCACTGAAACTGAGAAGATATGATGATGATGATGATGATGATGATGAGCGGATTTTCATAGCGCAGTTAGGTCGGGCCAGGCAGCGTGTTAGTAAGCAAAGGAAAAAAGAGAAAGCCTGAGAGAACAGATATGTCTGTAGCCTAGACGTAAAAAGTGTAACAGAGCTGCTATTGAGAACAGTTTTCGGTAGCGAGTTCCAGACAGCTGGAGCTGGGCATCGGAAGGCGCGCTTCGCAAATGTCGCCGGGGAACCATGCAGAACTCGTGTTGTCATAGCTACAAATGAAACAGGTATTCAGTTGTCGGCTAAGTTCACTGGCGCCAGCCCGTTCACCGCCTGTACTGTCTCTGTGATTCGTCTAGGGAACTATTCGTGCCTGCAGGCGACGTTCACACTGCAGCGACAGGTCGGATTCTTCATGCTGCAGACGTACATTCCGTCGATGCTGATCGTAATTCTGTCGTGGGTCGGGTTCTGGATCAACAAGGACTCGGAGCCGGCGCGTATCGCCCTCGGGGTGACCACGGTGCTGACGATGACCACGCAGTTGACCACGTCTCGCAGTAACACGATGCGTGTATCCTACCTGAAGGCGATCGACGTCTGGTACTCCATATGCATGCTGTTTGTGTTCTCGGCATTGGTCGAGTTCGCCTTCGTCAACGCCAGCTCACGACGAGAAAAGAAACTACTCGACAGCGCCAAGAAGTTCGACGTCGACGTAGTAAGCAAATCGTTAATTCGCCTTCAGTAGGGACGCGAAGTATTATAATCTGCGTGTCTGTATGTCTGTCTGTTTGTTTATTTGTCTGTCTGCTCACATATCTCAAAAACAACAGTCCAAATTTCACCAGTTTTTCTGTACATGTTACCTGTGGCCGTGGATCGGTCCTCCTTTGACGGCAATGAGATAAAATAATAGAGCGAATGGTCAGAATCAGAGACGACGCGTACGTTTCGTCCAGTTTGCCAGTTGGCAGCACCGGGGGCGAAGTCTGCCGTCTCCGATTGCATCTTATTCTAACCAACGGCGTAGCTATACGGGCTTCGGGATTCAATGAGCCGAGGCCTCCGACCTCTAGGGTCCCCAAGCCTCAAGCGACACCATAGAAAACTAGGGTGCCCTCACATGAGGTCACACCGACCACTTTAAAAGTATTTTCCTTCTGTGACCTTGACCTTCGAACGTGATGTGATCTGGATGGTGTCAAGCTAATCCTGCATGACAAATATTGAGGTTAAATGTCACTTAGGGCCGGCTTTTACACCGTACATTAATCTTCCATTAACGTTAATGGAAGATTTATTTGCAGTGCAAAACCGGCCCTAAGTAATTGCCCACACACACGCAAACACACACACACACACACACCCTCACACAACATATACACAGACACGAGACCGATTGCTCTACCAGGACCATAAGAGTGGTCGGTAAAAGTGGGCCAACTTGAACAGAACTCACTGAAAGAAAAAGGTCGATCCTGCAGAATGGCGGTCCCAGTTTCATACCCTATGGAATTTCCATGGGAAAATAAACAGAGGAGGCGGAAGGTAGTCAAAAGTGAGGAGGCACGGGGGAGCGAGGCCCAAACGGCCGAAGCTTTCGAGGCCCAAAGGGCCCTGGCGAGGATAAGGTTCTTGGGGACGGAAGGCAACTAGCTCCCCTGCCCACCAACTGGGAGGTCTGAGGGAGCGGTGTAAGCTAACCCAGTGGGGCCCGGGGCTTGAAGCCCCGGCCGAAATCGATTTTAGTGTGTTTCTAATCCAGCAGAAAGCATCTAGTACAACGATTTAGGCCATAACAAGGATCTAACAGCATTTGACGGCAAAAATTCTGGGGAGGCACGCTCCATAGCGTGCTTCCTGGCCCTAAATTCTGAGGAGGCACGGGCCTCCATGTGAAATTTTCCATGGGGACTCCATGGGATTCCATAGAGTTTGCACATGTTTTGCCCACGTGGCATGAAAATTCCACGGAGTATTTCACACGGAGTCTCTATGAAAAATTTCACGTGTATATTTCCCTATGGAAATTCCATGGGGTATGTAACCTAATCTGGACCGCCATTCTTCAGGACAGGATCGCCAGAAAAAGTACGTGAACAGTGCGGGTCGTCTGGTTTTCAGCAGGGGACAACGCACCGAGCGAATGTTTAATCATCGGGAGACTGACGAACGGGGAACATAATCGGGAGGACCGTTCACCATGCGACTGTTCATCGACAGATAAAAATAGGCCTAACAACTGCTGTCCAATCGTCGAAAAGTCTTCGACAGAAAATAGGGTTAGGTTGGCGGCGTGGCGTAGTGGTAACGGAGTTGGTCGTGTCTACGAAGTTACTCTACGTAGGCCTACTGGGATGGGTGAAGTGTCCGGGTTCGACTCCCGGAGGCGGCACTTTGTTTCGGTATGTAACCAGCCACACAAGGCCAACTAGCCTTTCATCCTTTCGGGGTCAATAAATTGAGTAGTGAGCAACTTTATCGGATGTGTGCCGGTCGCACCATCTGGTGAGTGCTCACGAGGTTAAGCCGGTGTGGTTGATTCAATCGCTGTGCGCTGTGTGGCAGCAATTTAGCCGGCTTAACCCTTCTGTATAT
>Ga0209780_1000630_pt1 | contig 19723 bp, 14 predicted proteins | sample WorMetexBAHAMAS2_FD_187384 | JGI IMG/M metagenome (GOLD analysis project Ga0209780, IMG submission 187384) | Marine gutless worms symbiont microbial communities from Max Planck institute for Marine Microbiology, Germany - Inanidrilus exumae... | ecosystem: Host-associated > Annelida > Digestive...
GTATCATACGCTGAACACCGGTCTGGGAGTCGTCGGAGGTCAACGAACGTTCGATAGCAGGCCTGCCGTCCTTTCCCCCCTTTATAGCTTGTAGAACGGTGCCAGCACTCGTATTATTGTAGTTGGTTACTGGTGTTTAACGTCGCTTAACATTGCAGAGATGATCAGCGACAGCGTATTATTGTGTAGAATTCTGTTGTTTTATATAATATTGATTTGTGTTCATTTATTAAACTGTCATTTCTATATTTCCTCATATTTTAATTCAACTACAAAGCAATCAACCATAGCTACGGAACTAGTTTTCGTAGACTAAAAAGGTCAATGGTTGCAGTGTATGTGAGTCACCTTCCACTCAAGTACACCAGACTTACACATTACAAGTCAATGACACCAACACATATTACAAGAAGCTCAGCTACCGCAGAGGGACTGCATGACTCGTTATGTTAGTGCGCTTTGAGATACACAGTATATAAAATGGCGCTATATAAATACTCTTCCTTTCTTTTCTTCCTTTTAAATCTGTGCTATGTCTCACGAGCTATGGGAGTTATAAAGGTTTCAAACAGCAAAAGTGACCTTCAAGGTCATTCAAGTGCATTAGCAATGGTGCCATTCGATAGGCCACATATGATTTCCTATTAGTCTTCCATTGCAACTATGTCTCTATTTTGCACCGTTTCCGAGAATTCGTCATTTATTTCTAAAAATTTAAAGAGGTCACATGACTCTGAACACATCTCGTTTAGGAGTAATATATCACGCATGCACTCGTACTCCTCTGTATCAATCAGTACATGAAATCTGAAGTGCCTAGCTTCACCAATTACAAATATATGATTGGGGCAAAATTTAAAGAAATGGGTCACGTGACTCTAACCACGCCCCTTTTAGGCAGTCTACCTGCATGCAAAATTTGACGATTTAATTTCAGCCATTCCAGAGAAATCACTGGGGGCGTCAAAATTTGAAGCGAGTAATGTGACCCTGACTACGCCCCTTTTAAGGGTGACTTGTCATCCTTATGCTAAGACTTGATATAGCCTACATGCACGCAAAATTTGAACACTCTAGCTTCAGCCGTTCCATAGATTATGGTTGGTACCCACCAATATTTAAATGGTTCATGTGACCTGACCATGCCCCTTTCGGGGATAGTTCAGCATCCATGGGCTAGCACTTGCTACGATCAACCTATCTACCAAATTTGAAGTATATCTCTACCCACTACGAAGACACAAAATGTGACAGAAAATAGCGAAAACTGGGTGGTTTGGAGTAGTTAGGGTCACTCAAGGTCACAGGAAATTGCACCATTCGACAGAGCGCATACGTGTTCCAATTAGTGTTCCATAGTAACAGGGACATAGTTACTGAGATACCGTGAAATGTTGGTCGAAAATCGCCAATTTAAACCCACCCCTGCTCTGTTTGGCGCATTGTATGGTGTTGCATGATCCTGCTTCGCCGTTTTGGTACAGTGCCTACTTGTGACAGATGGACAGACACATGATGACAGCATATACTGTGCTAGCATAGCGTCGTGCGGTAATAATCATTTTACAATACATGGGACAAATGATGTTACCTAATATCAATAAGTGTACTGCCAAAGACGTTAGACAATAGAGTGTACAACATATAATTAACATTAACAATTACCTTCTTTGCACTATATGTAGTAGATTCTATTTTCTGCAACGAACACATACAGTAAAAGCCTTCACTAATCAACTGCACACTATTCACACTCATCACTTATTTTGTTGCATTTGCAATAAAACTACGGCAGAAAAAATCACAACATGCGGTCAAAGTAATTTAATGACAGGCCGCATTGCACCGCACACAAATCGTTAAAATATTTACAGCCGGAAAACTTTTCGTTTAAACGGTTTCAACAGTAAAATTTTCGCACATCACTAGCGTGAACTACTACATGTGCATGCTATTTTTAGGGATGCATTCTCATTGGTCAAGCATCAGACTCAAACAGCCAAAGCGTGTAGACAGTCACTTGCAGTGCTCAGGCGAACTGTCTTGCCTGCTGTGAGGCCAAAAGCATTCCGCTGATAAATTCCACAAACGTTAAGTGTTCAGCCGTTTTTGCACAGCTCATCGTAGAGTGTCCCTATACTTTACAATGGGCCGCCATTCCCTCCCCCCTCCCAAAGCGCCTTTCCCTGGGGGATCTGCATCCCCATCTAATACATGGTCTCTTGGGCCCACAAGAGTCACCACACCCCAAATGGCATCTCGGTCAGCTCAGCCGTTTTTGCAGGGCTCACGAACGTGACAACAGACACAAATAAACACAGACAGACACACAGACCGACCACGCAACTTCGTGCATAGCAACAGGCCGCTATCGCCAGGGATGCGGAGTCCTCATTTTTTGTAGGACTTCGACTAGTTGCAGGTTTTAAAAACTGGGACTCTGACTCCGACTGCGGCCCTTAAAAATCCCCAGATTCCTACTCTGGGTTAAAGTCGCACACCGACCCCTGAACTTGTGTGATTGTGACAGTGTACTGAGTGAACGATGCAGACAGACAAATTCTCAAGATTTAAAAAAATAATAATCCCATATTATTACGAAGTTATTTAAACTTCATTTCAGTCATAGCATGCTCTAAAACAGTGCACAATATTACATAAACAAAATTTAAATTACTAGTATATGTCCAGTCCAGTTGCACAAAAATTATACAGCACAGCAGCAAGTAAATAAAAATCCAAAACCAGTCCTCTTTTTTGGCAGGACTCCGACTCTGACTCAGGGATTTTAAAGAATTAGGACTCCGAATCCAGCCCTGGGCTAGAATCCAGACTCCGGGGACTCTGACTCTGACTGTGCACCTCTGGCTATCGCTAGATGTGATGCAGCCTAAAAATGAAAATTGTTCTCATACTGGCTCCTTCAACCAGCGTGTGGGCAGAATGACTCTGTTGTACAATACACGTTACCTACCGCAAACACAATCTGTGAAATTATCAGCAAGAATACATAGCAATAAGTTATTGCTATGTGCCAACTAACAGGTTTTCCCATCAATCACAGTAGTAGCGGGTAAAGAAGACGACATAAATCAAACAGTTAACTCTGTAATTAAACGAGCTCAAACACTGATACCAGTGTCATCGTCCAGAGCTATTGTCTCCAGATGCTGCATCACATCATCAGTGCTGATGGCGGACGCAGCAGACTCTGACTGCACTGACGTCTGAAGCTGAACAGGTTAACGACATGTATCATAAACACAACACCAAGCATCACTGCCTTATAATGTACTACAACAATGACACACAGACACATCACATCATCTTGTGTCAGGGAAATGTGACTAGTAGTAGCAGCAGCCGCAGCAACAGCAGTAGTTGTAGCAGTAGCATCATCAAAAAAACTAGGACTGCACCCTGAAAATGTTTCATTTAAACGGTTTCGAAGTTAAATGATTCGCGAATCGCTACTACCTGTACGTGCTATTTTTAGGGTTGAGATGTAATTAGGTGACGTGTCACGCCGATGCCTTAGCCAGTGGTTTGCAGCAGTGTAGAAAAATTTGCTGTGTTGTGAAAAATTTATAGTTTAAAATCGCTGATTTCTCATAAATGCAAAAGTCGATCTCCTATTGCATTTCACCTGTATATTGCTGAGACCAAGAGCTTTCCATCAGTTGATTGTGATCCGGACCCCCATCTAACACATGGTTCTTTCAGCCAACCTGAGTCAGCACCTCATTTGGCATCTTGACTGGTTCAGCCGTTTTTGCACAGCTCACGATAGTGTCCCTATACTTTACAATGGGACGCCACTTTTTCCCGGAAGAGCTGACCATTCCTCTTGAGAGATCTGCATACCCATCTAATACATGGTTCCTTGGGTCCACCTGAGTCAGCATCCCAAACAGCATCTCGATTGGTTCAGCCGTTTTTGCAGGGCTCACAAACGTTACCAAAAGACACAGACCTACCACACTGCTCCACGTGTAGCAATGCTGCGATGCGGCCTAATAATAACAAAATAATAACAAGCGGTTAAAGTAACTGGACTAAAAAGGCTGCATTGCTTGCAAGTCGTTCAATGGTTTGCAGCCTAAAAACGTTTCGTTTAAACGATTTTAAAATTAAATGATTCGTGCATCCATATCCCCTGTGCCGCTAAATCCATGGTTGACTAATTGAGTTGAGGTTTTACGTACTACCAGACACAAAATAGGTCATTACGGAGACGTTCTTCCCAGTCAATCCCTTGCTTAGTACTGAAAAACGAAAACAAACACAACAAAAACAAACTTGCATCAGTAACAGAATATACTACAATATTAAATGAACCCAAAAAACTAAAGCCAGGTTTGGTCACTTACTATGACCTCTGGCCTGGAAACGGAAAGGGTCTACTCTGGAAGGAGTAGATAGATAAGCCAGGAAGTAAACAAGGAAGTAAATAAGTAAGAAAGGAAGCATAATGAAAGAAAGAAGTAAGGCAGGAAGAAAGGGAGGAAGTAAGTTAAGCACACACACAAACAAACAATTTATATAGTGTCGAAATCAACACATGAATCACAGTGCATTACTACCCCTGAGCCCATACGGGACCGTTAAAGCCATGGATGAAGCGCTGCAAACTGTTCCTATTAGCCTTCCTTAGTAATTATGTCCCTATCTTGCACCGTTTTTGAGATATGGCGAGATTTTGTCGAAAATCGCCAATCTGAACAAACCCCACCTCTATTTGGCACCCCCGTTCGGGGTGACTCTGTTGGAATTTTGCTGAGATCTTAGGCATCAGAAAACTAGAGTCCACATGTAATGAGTCTCAAAAGGTCATAATTGTAAGAGGTCATTTGACTGCTTGCAAAATTAAAAACATAAAAAGACGTATTGACAAAGCTGTACTATCAAACACACATGCTGGAAGTGTGGCACTTCTTCAGCTAGCTCTTGTAACAAATCCTGTGTCTTCTCAGGTGCATACCTGGCTCACAAAAATCAGACATCTAAAAATTACACGCACTTTGTCGTGCAAGCTGTCAACACAGCTGACTGGATTCATGTTAATAGCAAAAACTGCGGCTTAGTCGCTAGCTAACTGAAAAAACCGTGGCTACGCAGCCAGAAAATCATGGAAGAGACACTGAAAAATCCACAACCATAGCTTAGTTGCCATAGCTCGGTGCAGCCTCACATATGTTACGGCACCGATTCTGTGTTAACATGTGTCAACTGCCCCATGGCATGACGTCCTTAAGTTATTTGTAATGGCTGATGATCAAGCACCTGCATTACAAAACTGCACTACATAATGTATACTGCAACAAGTAAAGTGATTTGATGCTGACGATAACAATTCCATAATACAACAATTAATGTAATACTTAGAATTAACAGTGTGGTACTTTCTTCATAAATGATGGACTAGCATGAATAAAGCAAACAATGCTGTTTGCATTTCACATAAGCAACAAGCAACATATTCCGTATTGTGTATCAAAATTCCGGCAGCACTGATTATGATGCAGTTTTAGTTTTATAGCCTTTTAAATGTAATTGTATTGTATTCTAGTTTTAATCCAGCATTTATTGGTGCCATACAAAATAAATGATTCAGATTTGGAAGTATAATACGTAGAGCATTAAATAATCACACTAGTATTCACTTTCTAGAAACCGTTAAAAATTTCAAGTTCCAGCTGCAGAGTAACTAAAACATACAACTGCGATGAAAACAAGTCACCAATTAAGCGAGAGAACCAGTAAGCTGACAGTCAGTCACAAAAATTAATGGTTGCCTAAATTAAGCTAAATTTGTGCTATGCTTACTCAAAAATTGTCAGCCAGACAGATTAGAAATCAACGTGCACTGTATAAGAAGACAAGAAACAAAGTCGACTAGACAGCGATGAACAGTGCAGGCAAGCTCACCAGTTTGTGATGGTTGGGCTGCAACCAGTCAACTGCCAGTCACCTGTACACAGCATTCATACTCATAATCACAGACAGACACATGGCCTGAACTCGCAAGACCTGGAATTTTTAGAAGCAATTTTTGTTTTTTTTTGAAAAAAACGACCCCTTATTGGAAAATTTTCATAATTCTGTTCCAAAAGTTCGCACTGCCTCAGGATCGACGTTGTTGTGTTGAAATGTCGTAAAATTGTGAAATTGTGCGTTATTTACAGGACAAAAAAATTTCGGCTCCCTCTCAAACTGTTGCTACTGCGCAAATCGCGCCCAAAGTCTGCCAAAGCCAGCCCCCAACATTTGGCTCACAATGTTCAAAATTTGATAGAAATCGGTTCACTTTTGGCGGAGTTATAGCCGAACGCGTGAAGGCCGTTCTTTTGGCCCACAAAGTAAATCCATGATTCGCCCGTAAGGCGTTCTGGCAAATAATTTATCAAGAAGGTTAATTTACAATTCTGAAGTCACTAGTAGCCAGTAGCCACTCGACCATGTACGATTTGCCTTCACAGTTAATAGATGTCCTCGATACTACGTTTTTTGAAATGCCATATTCAAAATTCACATTCATTGAAATATAATTTTTCATAATTTTTATTCCTTTAAAGGCGTTGTATGACCTAGATTGTACCACCCTCCCACCAGTCCGACGCCCTAGTTATAGGCAGCCTAGGAAGCCTATATTCTAAGGACCTGGCAACCCGCAACCCCGACCAACCGCCCGCATGCAGCTCCACAGGTACTCGTACCGGCACAAGCAGAAGTGGAGGGCTCTTGCTATACCTCAAGAAATTAGATCCTGATAGACTTTTACACCGTGACCGGCGGTACCCCCGCGCGTCGAGCGCGCCTACCAGAAATGAGACGACCTCTCAAGACGGTGACGGGAGCCGGGTTAATCATCCCGTCGTTCCACAGGGATGAAAGGCGACGCGCTGCGCTGATTTTCGTCCTTTTATGGCGTCGCCAGGCGAAACGGCGACACGTCATAGGCCGATGGCGTCACAAACACAATTACGTTACGTCTTCACCTGGACTGGACCAAGAATAGTGAATATCATATCATCATATCAGTCATATGATATCAGTGACTGGTATGACTAACAGACTAATATCATGAATCAGCGGTCATCTTCGTCTACAAAGGTCCAGTAAGTAAAAACTTCAGTAAGTAAGCAAACTGAACGTGAAAACGCGTCACTGAAATCAACATGCCTGTGTAGCTGTCCGAAGGGACTGAGTGTCACAATTACAACAGCAATACAGCCTTACGGAATTTGGCCGTTGCCGCGGAATTTCCACGTTTATGCGGAATTCCGTGAAATTGCGCAGAAACACATAAATTCTGCGGCAACTGCCAAATTCCGCGGCTCGGCTCGAAATTCCGCGGCTTGCGGAAAACTGTGGGCCCTATTAATGATTGTGTCCTTCTTTCAGCACGCTGCTACGTTACTTTGTGAAATGATTCTGCTCACAAATTGCCATGCACCAGATGTGAGTGAACTGCCATGCATAACGCAGCCGTTTGAAACAGCTGCTGAAAAATGTTCATTCAGTGACACAAAAATGCTTCACTTGTGAAAATAAGATATTTGCAGTGGCCACAACAACTACCCACAGAATGACTAAATGTATGCATCTGCAGCCATGAAGAAGAAAGGTATTGTGATGAAATGCCTGCACATATGACTGACATCAGTTGGTGAGTCAAAAGTGGTTAAGAATACACCAGTTTAATTCATGTCAATCCCAGAGTGAAAGCCACTGAGGCTTATTATACAACCGAAGGTATGACAACCAAAGACAACATGCAGCTACAACTGCCTGTGATCTCAACTGAATAAAAAGAAACATCTGAAGTGGAAATGCTGACAATTACTTGCATGCATGTGTCTGAGTGTCGGTGACAATTACCTGCTGATGTCCGTCGTGTCAAGACTGAGTGCATGTTATCGCTTCCAGCATCACCAACAGCATCACCCTCAATGCCAAATATTGCCTGCATATCAGTAACACAGACTTCAATCGCAGACTACTAGTATTAGTTTCACAGATTAAATAATTTTAATATTTTCTCAACAAATTGTAACACACTGACTGACGAATATGTGCAGCAACAAGCACAACAATGCACTGCACATCAATTACACCATGTTTCAGAAAAAAACACCCACTGATATTATTGGCTATAAGTTGAGGAATAGTTGTCTGATTTTAATAATTTTTGGCACCAAAATTCCTCACATAATTTAACATCGCATGACATCTTAGTTGTCCACCTCACCTAACCAATGTGTCTACACTACTTTGTAAAACTTATCGCACGAGTTTTGTCGCCGAACATTACATACTTTTCCATAGGCCTACAGGTTGTGGACTTTTGGCATCAAATTTTCACTAACTGTCGAAACAACAGTTTTGAACAGTCAACAACTGTTTCCGTCGTGTTTACTGATATACATTATATACTCTTTGCCAGTAATGCTTATAACATTTGCCGTGACTGTTTTCAGTGTTCTTTGACTCTTTCAGTCACATGCAGCCGTTGTGAAGCGTTATAACGCATTTTGCGTAAAACATACTGCAAACAGTGACACCGAACAAAATAACAGCAGCAAATAAACATTTCCTGTACGTGTTAGTGAACAATTTCACATTTAATGAATTGTGGAACGTGACTTTTTGTCACAAAACAAGGAGTGTTTGTAATGTTCAGCGACAAAACTCGTGCGATAAGTTTTACAAGGTAGTGTAGACACATTAGTTAGGTGAGGTGGACAGCTAAGCTGTCATGCAATGACAAATTATGTGAGGAATTTTGGTGCCAAAAATTGTTAAAATCAGACAACTATTCCTCAACTTATAGCCAATAATATGAGTGGGTGTTTTTTTCTGACACACGGTGTAGATTGTGTCGTCATTTCCTTAACTACAATATCTACAACTAGAATGAATTAACTATTCACAATACTTGACAATATCAACTGCACATGTGGCCAGTTGATATGGTTAGCCTATGTGTAGTCAACAAAACACTGTCAGATGGTGCTAAAAACAGACATGGGCTTGCAATAACTGACCTCAACATTGGTTATCAACAACTCGACAATCCTTGTCTGAAATGGCGTCTCAATCAGGTAGTTTAAAGACGAAGCACCTTCCCTTTAATATATGCATACATCCAGACAAGTTATTGTACTCTATTGTATTAAAATTTACACATCACACAGACACAGGATATGCAATATATACCAAACAGTAAAAGTAAGTGCATGTGAAGGTATAGACAGGTATGCATACACTTAAGTCTATACCTTAAAAAATTATTTTTAAAGAAATTTATACAGATATACACAGCCTATAACAAATAATGACTTAAATTGCACCAGCAAAGCTTTGCAGCAAAAGCAGGGACAGTAACCACATTAAAAATCGCGGCCGGCAGTTGGTTCCAAATGGTAACCACATGCAAATTAAAGAAACATTTTCTAGTATCAATTCTATAGTTTTTCACAAGCAATTCGAATGGATGACCACGAGTAATTTGCTTGCCACAAAGAGTAAAAAAATCCTCCGATCTGAGACAATTAAAACCATAATTGCTTTTAAAACTTGTTATCAAACCACAATGTAGTCGATAAAGTTCAAGTCGGTCAAGTACTAAACGAGCGCAACGTTCATTGTATGTTAGAAATGACATGCCACGTAATCTCTTGGTAAAATGATGCTGAACGGTTTCTATGGAATTTAATACAATTTATCATGCCAATAGTATGCGGTGACCAAATGGGACTATTTCGTTATCTTTGCTAAGAAAACAACGCAAGATTTGGTTGGCTCGTCTATGTGCTCTAGCAACCATTAAGTTAATGTGTTCCACAAATGTGAGTTTGGTGTCAACAATTATACCCAGATCATGCACTTTATCAACAGTATTTAAAGCAACGCCATCCATGTAATAATCAACTGGGTTTTTCTCTGCGAGTAGACTAATTAATGCATATATGACAACACTTTTAAGAAGATAATGATAACTGCCATGTCTGCGCCAATTTAACAAATTTGTCGACGCTCTGTTGCAGCATAGCAATGTCAGAATCATTTTCTATTTCGAGATACAGTTTGACATTGTCAGCATACATCTTAATACATGAGCCATCTGTAAATAGATCGACCACATAGTTGATATAAATTAAAAACAGGAGAGGCCATAGTACACTCCCTTGTGGAACACCACTAGAAACAAAACGGTATGATGACATGCCTCCAGGTAATAGAACATGTTGAACATGATTACGCAAAAAATCAGACAAAATACAGCATAATTTGCAATCGAAACCACAGCCTTGTAATTTTGATTTTAAGCTTGCTGTGTACCACAGAACTGAAACTCGAAAGCTTTCGAAAAATCGAAATAGATGGCATCAACAACGTGCTTACAGCGCAGCACAAGTGTCCAATCGTTTAAGGTTTCTAGCAGCTCAGTGTTCAGCAGTAGTGGAATGTTGGGACAAAAAAGCCATGTTGACGTTTGGTAATTAAACCAATCTTGCAAAGATATTCCAGCATCTGTTCTTTAACTATACGTTCAAACACTTTGCATATAATGGATGTTAGGGAAACAGGCCAGTAGTTCTCAACAGAAGAAGACACACCCTTTTTATGAACCGGTGTCACGTGTGCAACACACTAAGAATCGGGAATAGTGCCGCACTCAAAATATGAGTGAAAAGTACAGCTAGAGGGTAAGCCAACGTAGATTTTTTTTTTAGAGGGTAAGCCAACGTAGATTTTAGCTTTTTAACAAACGACATACAAAAGCAATCATCCAAGCTCCTGCTTGTCTTACATTTAGTCAAGGTTTTAAAAACTAAATACGACGAAAATGTAACATTCTTCATAGCAATATCATCACCAACGCATCTTTCAAAATCGGGCGTATTCCTGTCATCAGTGAACACATTACAAAAATATTCGTTAAGAGCAAAAGTGTCATCAGTAATCATATCTCCTGTTCCAGATCTAAGTGGGCCCACACCAGTCTTGTATGACAGTTTACGATTTACAAAGCAATAGAAACTTCCGATATTTTTTCTTGTGATAATAGCCTACTTTTTTACTGCAAATGTGCTGTACTCCTGTATTAAACCATGAACTGTCATGGACAAAGATCATATTTACCAGTTTCAAAAAGCCAGCAATTTCAAAACTACATACATACATACCTTGGTCTGAGTAACGTAGGACCAAAGACAATGCCGAGGTTGGCAGCAGACATCTGATTCACATCTTGCTGCCTCGCAACTCTGCAACATGACATCACTTCTATGTCTCTATCTTGAACAGTTTCCAAGATATTATCAATTATTTCTGAAAACTAAAAGAGGTCATGTGACTCCAAACACATCCCTTCCGGGGGTAATCTATAGAGCATGCACTATTACTCCTGTGTGTCAATTAGCATACGAAATTTGAAGTGCCTAGCTTCAACAATTCCAAAGATATGATTAAGGCATAATTTAAAAAATGGGTCATGTGACCCGACCACGTCCACTAGGGGTTAGTCTGTCATCCCAAGGCTAACACTTGATATATTCTACCTGCAAACAAAATTAGGCGACTCTCGCTTAAGCTGTTCCAGAGATATGATATTGGGCATCAAAACTGAAAATGGGTCATGTGACCATGACCACGCCCATTTTAGGGGTTGGGCCCCAAAATTTAACCCTGATCATGCCCATTTTAAGGGCAATTTGTCACCCAGATGCTGGAACTTGACAGAGCCTACCTGTGTTCAAAATTTGACCACTCTGGTTTCAGCTGTTCCAGAGAGGTGGTTGGTGCCCACCAAAATTTAAATGGTTCACGTGGCCTGACCACGTACCTTTCAGAGATGGTTTGTCATCCACGGGTTGGCACTTGCTATGATCAACCTATGCATCGAATTTGAAGTCGCTAACTGCACCCACAAAAGGCAATACAAAATTTCGAAAATGAGGTGGTTTGGGGTAGTCAGGGGTTACTCAAGGTCACTGCAAATAGCATCATTCGATAGAGAGCATACAAGTTCATATTAGCGTTCCATAGAAACTATGTCCCCATCTTGTACCAATTCTGAAATATAGCGAGATACTGCTTGAAAATTGCCACTTTAAACGTACGTCGGGGGTGACCCTGTTGGAATATCGCCAAGATCTTTGGCATCAGAAAACTAGGGTCTCTTGGCTATCGTAAAGCGTTGTTTGCGTGATCCTACGTTTTGGTACAATACCAGCATATAACGGACGGACGGACGGACGGACGGACAGACACATGACGACAGCACATACCATGCTAGCATAGCGTCGCACGGTAAAAAATTGAGCACATGACCCTGACAATTCCCTTTCTTGGTGGTTTGTCATTGATGGGTTAGTACTTGACACTGCCTACCTGTGTATAAAATTTGATGACTCTAGCTTCAGTCAATCCAGAGGGATGTATGACTGGTGTCCCCAAAATTGAATGACCCGAACACGGCCCTTTCAGGGACAGTTTATCATCCGTGGGCTCAAACTAGCTACGATCAACCTACCTACCAAATTTGAAGTCTCTAACTCCACTCACTACAAAGATATGAAACGCGATACAAAATATGGAAAACGGCAGTTAAAGGTCACTCAAGGTCACTGGAAATAGCACAATTCGATAGAATGCATACACATCAGCATTAGTCTCAGCGCTGATATCCAGAAGCAGGCTGGACGTCTGCCCGCAATAAAGAAATAAATAAATAAAAAATGAGACAACAAAAGCAAATATGCATCCATAACAAAATTAACACAAAGTAGTTGGACTTCCATGCCACAGCGTCGAGGTGGATGTCTTCACCATGGCCTGCTGTGACCATGACCTTTGATCTGTGACGTCCAGAATCTAATCAGGTCATCAGTTGAGGCTAATGAATAGTTAGTTTTATCAAAATTGTTCAAGCCATTCATGAGATATTGTGGTAAAGCAAGCAACAAAACAATACATATACAGCACTGGAATCAGCAAATGAATCAAGGAGCATCACAGACCCGAAGCCCTATGAGGCAAGTGACTTGGATTTGAGTCCACAGGTAATGGCCGTTACCATCCACACGCACCATCGCCATTTATTAGTGTTACTCAGCCCGAAAGCTGATAGCCATTTTAGCATCTCATGAAGATGGAAGGCTGAGTTGATCTAGGCACCACAGTAAGGGTGCAACTGTCAGTGATGAGAAGTTGACATGGGATCACACGCCACAGCCACGCATTTCACCATTTGACCACCACCACGACCTGCTTGTCCACTAATTACATCTAGCACTGTAATTACGGCTTTTGACAGCTTTTTGTGCTCAAGTCAGCAGCAAGCATGGGAGACAGACACAGACAGACAGACAGACAGACAAACAGACAGACAGACAGATGTACAGAGTGCAGCCTTCTGTTGGTTGAGCTGCACAGCAAGCATGTTTCAACAACAGTGCAGGTCAAGTCACCTGTGCAGGTGAGAAATGAGTGCCCGCAACACGCGCCTGTTGGCAGACGGCAGCAGGTCACGATTGTTGATGTATTCACTCAGGGCTACTACAATGTTGCTACTTGTCAGTGAGCCTTGTAACTCTTCCTATACAGCACCACTTACACCTGCCACGCCAGTCTAGTCACATACAATAATAAAAGACTGGACAGCACGGCGTCAGTTGATAGATGATGCACTAGTTCCCTTCAGTGCTTTGACACTGTTAGCTGGGTGACAGGCTGGGCATCTGCGGCCCAATTAACAAAAAGTCTTAGGAAAAAGCTTAAATTTAGCATAAGCTTTTCGTACGTTTATCTTAAGTTTATACTAAATTATAAAGTTAAGATTTTTCATAGATTTTTACTGTAATTTACTAAAGCAATCTGAAGACTTACTAAGTTTTTCCTATATATATGCAGACAATTCGGTGAAGAAACTTATTAAGTTATTTTTGAGAAACTGCATTTTCTTATTAAGTTGATCTTAAGTTTTGCATAAGTTCATTGTATGTTTTTCTTAAGATTTTCCTAAGTCACACTTTATCCTAAGTTTTTCCTAAGTTTGCCCTAAGACTTTTTTTGTAAATTGGGCCCCTGGCCTGCAAAAGTCCTGCCCACAACGTTCTTGGAGAAACTCTACGAAACCAGGCTAGTTAGACGAGCAGCTTAGCAACAATTATACACAAACAGACAACATGAAACATGGCCTAACATTATGCAAATATTATGCAAATTTTACTTCAAGTATTTTAATACAAATAAAAAGCCTAAAACTGTGCACAAGGCAGCAAGCTGACTCACTCTGGCGAGGCTAATCAACTCCGGGTACAAGATAAACGTCAACAAAGGTTCAGACATCTGCAACAATGTCCATTTCACACGGCTAGATATAGATTAGTTTCAGCTACAGACTCACATTCAACGTAGACACAGTGATGCTTTGAAGCAATGTATCAATCACATCACTGTTAACTGGCATAAATAACGGTACATACAATAAACATTAAATACCCTATCATAAACGTGTACTAATAAAGATGTTTGCAGAGTGGTAAGCCTGGATCTGAAAAACATATGTTAATATTTTCCTAACTATTAAATATGTTTCAAGTCTTCACCCAAAATGTAAGCGCATTTGTTCTACTCTCTTAACTACATGCTGCTGTTGCTGTTATACAATGTATGACAAAAGCACATAGTAAATTACAAAAGATCTACAGTCTGTGAAGTTTGGTGATTCCTTCTACCACATTCTCTCTATCAACTACCAAGAAGCAGGTACCACTTCCATCTCTCTTCAGTTTCTGCCATACCTTCCTGTCTCTGGCTCTTCTTACGAGTACCACACACTTTGCCTTTTCAGCTAAATCACTGAATATTAGAGATGCACCGATAATCGGCATCGGCCGATTAGTGCATTGGTATCGGCCGATTGTCATTTACATAATTGGTAAGTACAAGTCTTTTATTACACGGTGTATCCGTGGTCGAAATCGTTGTGTTCGAAAGGGGATGGGTCACTATGAGCACAAATTTCTGGGGGAATGGTCCATCGCCCACCGACTGTTGGCGTCAGATAACTAGATTCCCTGGGCTATCATGTGGCATTGTTTGCGTGATCCTAGGTATAGCTATCTTAGTAGTACACCAACTTGTGTCAGACAGATGGACAGACAGACGGACGGACAGACAGACAAACGATGATGGCAAGTACCACCCTAGCATAGCGTCTCGCGGGTAAAAGCTAAAGTCTCGGTTGTCTACAGTCTTCAACTAAGTAAGAGTCCTCGGATAACAATCGGAGCCTAAATAAATAACTTAAATAAGACGGCATAATCAGTTTTTTGTATTAATCAGTAATCGGCCGATAATCAGCTGATCAGCCAGTGTGTTATCGGTGCATCTCTACTGATTATGTTCAATCTTTTCCTTCCTCTTGCTGGTTTTCCAATCATTTTACCTTCCAATTTTACCTTCAGAAGACCATCATGCCTCGGAACATGTTCAAGCCAGCTACGTTTCCAGTGCCAGATGGTATCCAGGATACTTCTAGTTTCATTTACTCTTTGCAGTACATCCATATCTGTCACCTTAACCTTCCCGCTAACTCGTTCCACTCTTCTCCAAATCCACATTTTGAAGGTCTCTTCTGTCAGCTGATGACACTGTCCAAGTCTCTGCTGCATATAAGACTATGCATCAAATGGTACTCTTTATAATTCTTTTCTTTAGGTCTAGATCGTTTGCCTGTCTTATCCATTCTTCTTATCTACAATATTAGTAATGTTACTTATCTGTCCCATAGCTATAGCATATAGCATGGGACAGATTATAAAACCGGTTTACCTCTGTCCATGTGTCCCTCTGCATGCACTATCAAGCTCGCATTTCTTGATGGATTTTCACCAAAATTGGCACAGACGTAAAACCCCCAGAAGCAAAAACGAGTACATTGGGAGTAAACATCACACCACCCCTTCCTCCATTTTCCGGCCAAAACCCCCATTTTAGGCGAAGAGGTCCTCAAAATACATGCCAATAATAATAATAACCCTATAACTGTGTTAAATGTATGCGAATCGCCGAAATTCCCGTGTTCTACAGGAAATCTGGGTCGAGGAACACGATGGTGATGTCAGATTTTAGACCAGAAGTGGAAATATGGCGTTTAGTGCATGCACAGTGAAAAATGTGCAATATAACCCTTACTATAGGAACAGTTTGGTTGTTGTGGACTTGCTATGGGGCAGATACCACGTTCCACAGAACGTATTTCTAGTTGTAGATAAGATCAAAATGAGAAACTGATAGAGAGACAGCACAAAGACCTGTCTGAAGTACAACTTGAGGACGTTGGCAATGACATTCGGATGATGAAGAGACAAATCGACTGCATGCTCATCTGTTTCAAAGCTCTGACACAACTGCTCAACTTGCGATTTCACTCCAGACAAACGATAGATGCCCTTCAAGTTCACATACACACTCGTCACTTTCCTCACGTGTGAACGATGAATACATAAACCACATACACGCTTTTTACAGCTAAATGTTTGAATCTTTCAAATAAGCAAGGACACAACAAAGGACAGCATAAAGCTGAGCATGAAATGCACATAGGTCAGATCTGTCTGATTATCCAATCTGACTGGGATATTACACCCAAATACATACCGAGTAAGTTTGTAAAAAATCTGATAAAACTACCGAAGCTACAAGTAAAGCCCAGACAACATTAGTGGATGCTGCCCGCCACTTGCCTCACATGTTTCCATAAGACAACTGTCAAGATGAATGTATAAAAAACTCTGAGAAAGCTGCTAACAAACATCCTACACATTAAATTGCAAATGCTCACTTTTACTGTAAGTCCACGTCTGTCAATCTCACTCATACACTGTTTGACAAGGTAAGGGACTTGGTCATCAGGTGTCGAGTGATCACCAGCAGCAGCAACCGACTTGATGCTCACAGGACTTTGGTCACAGGTACAATGAAGTATTTCCAAGCATTTCTTGTGAACAGCAATTCCACACTGTGCAAGTGACATAGCAAAAAACAACACACCGCCGTTTTGCTTTACATTATCTATGTTACAACGTGAGTCATCGTAATGCTTGGTAATGTTAACAATTTTCAATAAAAATATAAAAAATTAGTGTGCCAAATAAAAGAAACATGCAATCACACCACTCACAGATCAAGTGCATCCATCATTCAACAGGTTATCACGTTAACATTACAAACCATATTGATTCTATATTACTCTCTAGTGGGAACAAAAACTGCCGATTTCTGGCTAATTGAAGCAGGATTAGTTTCTATGTATTTTTTCAATTCTCTATACCCCGATTTTCACTGCTGCATGACACATAACAGGTAACACAACAAAGATAGCAAGCATCATCAGCAGGTGATACTATCTGTCATCACATCGTTAGCTACATCACCTTTTCTGATATTTTCTGCTTTCCATATGTTATTTGCTAGTCATCATAATTAACACATTCATAAAACAAATCTTTAATCTGTATGTACTGTTTTACTATCAGTTTTTACTATGCCATGAATAGCATGTCAGTTACACTTATGTGATGAGATGTTGTCTGTGACGTGAGTGCATTGTGAATAGATTGAAGGACATGCAAACTAGAGACACATCGACAAGGCACTGGCCGATTATTGGTCGGCCGATAATCGGCGCCTAACAATCGGCCGATTACCGATTAATACAAAACACTTATTTTGCTCTCTTTTTATAGGCTCAAGAGCCTATATTGTAAATACTCTACGAGGCAAAAACGGTCTTCATGCTTTCGGCAATGACTCCGCCGAAAGTGAACCGATTCGGATGATTTGTTACAGCTGCACTGAGATCGCTAGAGTCGATTCGGCGACAGAGGGGTTGGACGGGGTCGTAAGTGACCGGCAAACTGTGCGAACAAGGGAGCTGTGAAGCGCAAGCATGTACTCTCTTGGCCTCTCTCCATTCGAGTCACTCGACCACCCGCATAGCACACGATCTGCATGCGTCGCACCTAACCAACTCGTCGCTCGGACGCTATCTGGCACCGTTTCCGAGACATTATCACAATTACAGCCTACTTGACTGGCTGTGACCTACAGAAGTCCTTCATACTCGAAAACATAGATGAAAGTACAACCATATGCACTTTCTGATTCATGTGTAAACATCCTAGATAATACACGCTGTATTTACAGAGGTGTCACACAGAAAAGTTAGGGGTGACCGCGTTGGAATTTCGTCAGCACCTTTGGCATCAGAAAGTCCTGGGCCATCGTACACGTGATCCTATTGTTCACGTGATCCTACGTCCAGCTGTTTTGACACAATACCGGCGTGTGACCGACATACGGACGGACAGACATACAGACGACGACGGCAAGTACCGCGCTATAGCGTCGCGTGGGTAAAAAGGTGTCATGTGGCCATGATTTTGTGGGTAATTTATTTATTACTCGTTGGTTAGTACTTGCAACAGTCAAGCTGTGTGCCTAGCTTCATCTAGGGATCTCATAACATTTTTAAAATGGGTCAAATGACATTGAACATGTCCCCTTCTGATCCTAAATGCTAATTTTTGCAGCAATCACTCTATATCGATCAATCATCCAATCTGTGAAATGTTGTGACTACAGTATGGCAGTGTGCCCAGTAAACAATGAATGCATTTTAATGGAAAAATTAGCATCCAAAATGATCTATAATGTGTCGAGTAGTAGCACTGAACACTGCTCACTCACTGCAATATGCATGCACGGCGTCACGTGATCTGTATCTTACGGTGAAATTTATCTCTACCAAATGTTTTCTGACATCGGTGTTGCTGATTCACTCTGCAACTTTGTAAGGCTGCACAAAGATCAAGGTGAGTTTGCTGATGAATTTTGCACAGTTACATTGTTTCTCATAAGAAACAAGTCCATTTTTGGAACGTGTTTTGATCCTTGTGAGGTAAACAGTAGCAAAATATTGATAACTCTAACCAGCAAAAGGCACAACTTTGCATGTTTCCACATCTTTTCCACCACAAAATACTTTGAAGGTCAGAGCGGTAGATGAGCCAAAGAAGAAAGGTAGACATATTTTTTAAAATATCATTACATTTCAACTGCTTCAATACAATAATACAATACAATACAAAAGTTAATTCGTGTACGCTAATTACATAGATAACCAGATTCGCCATTGCCGCTGACAGATGCGTGCGACGCAGAGGCTCAATGCATGCTAAATATTCCATATCGCATCCTATGGCAATCAAACCATTTCTTTTACTTGGCCTAGCTGCTAAATACTGATCGTGACGGTGAATGTGATCAACAGTTGTCTGACGACCATCAGACGTTTATGACTCTCACCGGCGATCTAAGTTGACCGTGTCTGAGACGATCAGCCGTTCCAGAGATACGGTAGGTGCTCACCAAAATTTCAAATGGTTCGCGTGACCTAACCACGCCCATTCAGGGATGGTTTGCCACCCGTTGGCTAGCACTTGCTACCGTTAACCTACCTACCTAATATGAAGTCTCTAACTCCACTCACTACAAAGATATGAAAGGTGATACAAACTAGTGCAAACCCATCTCAGTAGTATTAGTAGTAGAACGTACTGATTAATGTGGCATAAGCTAAGTAGCTTCTAGGACACGGTACACAAATATAAGAAAGCAATTTAAAGTGATGGGAAAGATTTGGTAA
>Ga0209780_1000631_pt1 | contig 19717 bp, 16 predicted proteins | sample WorMetexBAHAMAS2_FD_187384 | JGI IMG/M metagenome (GOLD analysis project Ga0209780, IMG submission 187384) | Marine gutless worms symbiont microbial communities from Max Planck institute for Marine Microbiology, Germany - Inanidrilus exumae... | ecosystem: Host-associated > Annelida > Digestive...
CGTCGACGTTGGCGACGAATACGTAGTCGGCGCGCTTCATGTCTCTCTTCTCGACGACGTAGCCAGTCAGCGCTGAGCCGCCGTCGCTGTCCGGACTGTCCCACGACAACGTGATGAACGACGAGTCCACCTCCACAGCGCGCACCTGACGCGGAGTTGACGGCACGTCTGCGCGCAAACGGTAACGCGTTCTTACGTCACTCAGCTCTGTCCAGTCACACTTAGCCGAGACTGTTCAGTGGCGCATTAAAATTTTTTTAGAAAGAAAGCGAGAGCGAGCGAGCATCAGAACACCGCTTCAGCGTCAGAGTAACACAGTCGATTCAGGGGCGAGGCCAGAATATACTGTTTGGGGGCTATAGTCCCGAGTCATGGTGATCGCGGTAGCACGAGCCTATAGCGAGTGTCTACGGGCTATGCCCCCAGTGGCGTGTCCAGGGGCAAAGCCCCTGGTCCGGGGGACAGGGGGCGATGCCCCCTGAAGCCGAAAGCAATTTAAATACAAAGTGAGCAATAATGCGCTCTGGATTTGACTATTTGACCTTTTGGTACTTTCAGATATTTCGTCCATTAATGCTTACTAGATATATACCTATGCCGCTAATACAAAGACACACACTGAGCGGTAAAATGAATTTATTACAGTCATATTTTGGGGCTGGATCATTTATGTTTGGTGGGCTATCTGTGACATTTAAGCGGCTTAGCCCTCAAGCCCTCTTGTCCTTGCCCCTGAGTCGGTCAGCTATCTGTGTGTCTTTTTGTTCAGACGATAATTTCGACGGAAATGGCCTTTGACGTTGAGATTTGGCATGCTGGTTCGTCCCATGTAGGTCAAGTTCGTAGGTTAAAGTAACGGGTCAAAGTTAACGGTCAGGGGTGTAAAAATTCATCGAAGAGTAACATTTTCGGCTATGCGGGTATGCTACCAGCAACGAGCTAATAAAAAAACAGGCGAGGCAAAACCAGACCAGAATTTGAAACTGTAAACAAGTTACAGTATAACGGCATGTGTTTTTACTTCACGCCGTCGGTAAGTAAGTAAGTAAGAAGTAGCGCGATTATCGTGTGTGCGTATGTGTCACTATCCGCTCACATATGACATCTCGTAAAAACTGCACGTCCAAATTTCACAAAATTTTCTGTGCATGTTATCTGTGGCCGTGGCTCGGTTCATCTCTGACGACAGTGCAATACCTTGTGTAGTTCCCTTTTTGTGGATGACGTCGTGTTTTCACATAATGGGATCAGAATCAGACGTTACGTTTCGTTGAGTTTGACGGCACCGGATACACAGTTGCTATCCACGATTGCAGGCTTGTTCTTTGTTTGGCGAGTTCTTTGTGCTAAAGTGATCAGTGCACCTTCGCTTCGAGTGATGGACTCCAAGACAGTAGTGTAGAATAGAGAGTTCTACTGCATACATGCCTCATTGGTCAGCTGCAATCACGTGACCACACCTACTAAGCTCTTATTTGCGCATTAAGCCACGCCCACTACCCTCGTTTGAGAGATTGAGTGATTAGTGGGGCAGGTTGCGGAAAGTTGATCCATTTTGCATCTCTGTATTGCCACTGTCAGAAGTGATATCGAACTTCTGTGTGAGTTCGTGACAAGAACAAGAACGAAAGCACGGCCGTTGTAGACCACGAACTTCGCTTCAATGCCGCTTCCTGGCGAACTCGACGAAGCATAACGTCGTCTTTGATTCTGCCCAATTGGCCCCATCATGTGAAAATATGACATCATCCACAAAACCGGAAGTACATAACATATTGCATCGTCGTCAGAGCAGGATTACACCACGCTACAACTAACATGCATAGAAATGTTTGTGGAGTTTAGACTTGTGTTTTTTGAGATATGCGAGCGAACAGAGAGATATATCGACACAGGGACATATAGACAAACATACAAACACGCTGATCGCAATACTTCGCACCCCGGCTGCCGGCAAAGTAGCAATAACGATGTTAAGAGCTGACAAAGGCAGCTAGAAATACAACGCACCGTACGGCAGCCGAGCGACGACAGGTTGCTGCAGCGCGGTGGGTGGTCCGGGACCAACGCGGTTCTCAGCGGACACTCGGAACAGATACGAGTTGTCTTGCAGCAGTTTGCCAACACGAACTGACAGCTCACTGGCCGCCACCGTACCACACACCATCCACATGCCAACACCACCAGCACCAGAAGCAGCTCGAGTGACGTCACACTTCTCGATGATGTACTGGACAACTGGCGATCCTCCGTCAGTGTCCGGACACTGCCACGACAGATCCACGAAGTCCTTGCTGCACTCCGCCACCGACAAGTTCCGTGGCGCCGACGGAACCTCTGTACATAACATGAAACAATGGTGCATTTCGTCTTCCCCATCCGTCTCAATGCAGTCACCCAAAGTTTGCCAAATCTATGAGTAATTGTGAGATTTTAGGAAAATATCGTGGCGCTAATAATAATAATAATAACATCACAGGCGACGAGAGAGAGACCTCCTACCTGTTTCAGCAGATGTCCATATCACTGCAAAGGGGGAACGCGGTCTCATTTCAAAACACGTTTACTGCCAGCTAGTCCGTTGCAACCGTTATAATTTTTCTTCTCTTTATTTGCAATTTCTAAGTCCGCAGGAACTGAGTACCGGGGCAAAAATAATAATAATGAGTACATCTACAGTGTATATAACGCAAAATAAATAGTCTACAGATGCGCTAAATTAGTGAATTGCGAATAAACGATTTGCATTCATTGTACATGAAACCGACGAATAAAAACGTTACAAAATACAACAAAGCATCAACTGTCGGTTCATTGGCTGTTGCATGGCTAGTTAAGCCTCTAACGCAACGCCATGAAAATACACACAGAACAAAAACATTAGTATTAAATGTCACAATAAGCAGTAAAGTTAAAACCATCAAGTGCACGCTTAAATGAATCCATAATGATGATAATGGTCTGCTTACCAAACGGTAGTCTGGCAGTAATTGGCTTTGGCAGTTCAGCATATGCGCCGCGTCCACTTTGGTTTTCAGCGGCAACGCGAAACAGGTAGTTTTGACCTTCGAACAAGTTGGTGATGTTGACGGTGCAGGTGCTGCTGTCGACCTTGGCCGCCTGTGACCACATGTTCATCATGCTGTCACGCTTCTCGATGACGTATCCGAGGATCGGAGAACCTCCGTCGTGCTCTGGAGCGGACCACGACAGCGTCACAGAGTCCACGTTGTACTCGACCACCGTCAGATCTCGTGGCGCGAACGGCGGGTCTGAAATACGGCACAGAATGCACGTCTTATTGTTACGAAATAGAAATGCTTGTGAAAAGAGCAACCATGGAAAAAAGGCACGCAAACAGGGGCGCATTACGGGGTGAGGGTTGTGAGGGTGCAGTAGCACCCGGGCCTGCAGTTTTGAAGACAGTGGCATCGATCCGCTCCAAATACAGGGGCCCAACCAAAACCGATATAGGACAGGGTAATGACAACTGAACACGGTGTCGCCATAACGGGACGTAACACTACTGGCCCGCCGTGCAGCCGTGAAGCTATAATTAGACTGGAGGCGGCATGACGTCATCGCTTGGCCTGCGCGGGTAAAGCCGCCTGCAGGCCCAACGCGGAGTGATACAGACGACAACAGACGACGACGACAAACGACGTCAAACTCCAGTGACCGTTACTAGTCTGGCCCACTACACTATGTGTAGGCGGGCCAGTAATTTTAGCAGAAGGTCCAAAATGTCGGAGCCAGATCACTGTTGCTAAAATTATTGCAGTGGCCCGGCTTCGGATGCCCCTATGGACCTACGTCTTTCTGAAGGCCCGCAATTTCAATCAATTAATCAATCAATTTATTTGTTCAGAAACAAAGACACTGGACCGGACACCAAGGGAGGATACGACTTCCACTTAAAGTTGCCCGTAAAGACAATGTAGTAAAAAAACAAACGAAAAAACCACAATAAAAACCAACAAACTTACAGAAAAATGTTCAGATCCAATATTTTCCATAAAACTCAGCAGTCGCCGTTTAAAACTAGAAATACTGGTAGCTAACACAAAGTTATCTGGCAATTTGTTCCAGAAGTTTACAACTCTATTATAAAACATAATATTAGCATCACGAATATTTAATACATGGTTATTCGTTAACTTACGACTATTTCCTCTGGTGTGTATGTTAGTAGAAGCAACAAGAAAGTTACTAGAATCAATGTCAATTAAACTATTTAACAATTTATAACAAGCAGTTAAGTTCGCCATTTATCCGTCGCGTCTGCAATGTTGAAAGACGTAATCTTGTGGGAAGTGAAACATTTATGCGGAGCATGGAACGACAACGGGTTAAAGTCGGGGTATAGCGATTTTTTTCTTTTCGTTGTTTTAAAATAAACTATTAAAAATGGTTAATAATGTGATTTGAATACTTTTATTTGAAACATAACTACAGAAAAAAGAAATTATTCTTCTCTCCGTAATGAACAGAATTTGCGATATTTCATTAGAATTAGATATTCTTTGCCCTTAATTTGACTCCAGGAAGTTGGTACTCGGTAGTCTCGTTAAAAAAATCTTTGAAACTGAATATATCCCTTAATATGCAAGAATAATTTTTTAGTTATGTTTCATATACCCCGACTTTAAAAACCTAGTTTTTTTCCAGCCCTGAATAAAATGACATATTACCAACAAAAGGGCGCGGTTATGGTCACATGGCTGTTCTAAAATTAGCCGTTTGTCGTGATGCAGTGCGTCGCGCGGATTTGACAGCGACAGCTGAGCTACTGTTTATCATTCCAAGTATCTTATTAGCTTTACTGGTGAAATTACTGCAAGCCTATATACAGTGGGTAATTACACAGACCCGCGAATAACTATTCTTTGATCCAAACGATAACAAAAACAAAGTATAAACGGAGGATTATTGATGTAAAAGTAGTTTTGTAGACATGGTATAGTATATTCTGTTTGACAGTAAAAGTACGCTAACACAAGTGGTAGTGAGAAATAACAACAGAATAGCACATTATTAATGCATAAAATAATATACTATGAAATGAATGGACTTTTCGCTCCTGATAATTGGACGGGACACATGAAGTCTAGCGGTACTCGGAAATGCATTGCACGTATATTGCGAATGCATTTGCAATGCGTACCGCTAATTGTCACACTTGCGATGTAAATAGTTGATAAAACCAAATTACTTCAATTAGTCAAACATGTCAACCTCGCTGTCGACGTCACCGATGGTAAACTGCAAGTCAGAATTTCCAATGTCACGAGCAGGAAGCACTGTATTGTTGTCAATGGCGGTCGGTGTCGGTGATGCGGCAGAAGTTAATGTTGTGTCCTTGCGCCTTGTATGTAGTTCATCATGCTGCGCAGTGGGAGTTTCTTTCGCACGCGTTTGATTATACACCAAACTGATGAGACGCAAAACTTCTAGGAATTTGTCGGTCGATGAGTCTATGAATTTTTTCGAATGCAATACTCTGCGAAGTATGAATTGTAGAGCGGTTTTGATGTTACGTATCTTGGGAGTGTTTTTTTCGAAGCGTTCCAGCGGCTTTCAGTGTTGTTGGTGTGAGTTCCGGCGTCTGTGACGAATTGAAGACTGTGATTTACTGTATTGTGAATGAATCCTTCTCGTTCTAGAGAGGAGTATGCTTTCCAACAATCTGACAGGATGGTGGTGCCTGGCAGTATCCAACGTTTTATTATTGGAATAAGTGAATCGTGAACGAGATGCAACTGACCGTCTGCGCAACGATCACATTGTCCGTTAAAAGATAATAAAATATTATTACTGCAAAGAAAGTCAAGCAGCACAGTATTGTCACTGGTTATTTCGTACAGTTTTTTCAAATTTAGTGGTTTACTGAGCGCCATAACGATAAATATACCACAAAAACATTACTTCTTTTCGTACACAACACATTAATATGCATGTAAATTCCTATGCGGAAAGTAGTGCAAAATAGTTCTATTTTGTTGACAGAAGTCACATTATTTACGTTTCTGATACATTAGTTCGTTTTGTCGTCGTTGTAATTAAATTAATTAAATGTTTTTTACTGGGGAGGGGGCAAAGTCCCCTCCCCAGACCCTACCCCCATACTTTTTAAGATAAAAAATAGTGCGAATGTAATGTATTATTGTGCCATAATGATGTTGAATATTTAATGGCATTAGTACCTTTAATTGTTGAAAAGTAAACAGTGTGTGAATGGACGTGTTATGAAGTTTAGAGGTACGCGATACGTTGCTTCTCATGCAGTGTTTAATGCCATTGTAGGCCTACTTAACAAGAAACTAATCGAGAGATGAGATAGTGAACATGAACTTTTTTATGACATCGCACACATAGGGCCTACTTCAAAATGCAAACAAGTCAAATACGCCGTGGAACTATGGTAGAAAATCGCTGTTTCAACTTTTAACATGCCCCACCTCTATTTGGTACATGGCGTATAACCACGTATTTGATATCATTGTTTAGTAATTAAAGGTTGCTTCAGCTACGTTTGTTTGTCGATTTGCTTATGGAAAACGATCCTCCGGCAAAAAGGACCTCCCAGAATTTGTCGGGCCCCCGCAACTGTATATCCCAACCCGTATAAAATCATTTTCAAGCACATGGGCATACCTGGGTTATCGCTTCAGCGTGCATTGTCTTCCTCTGTTCGTCTTGTGATATCTGCTGGATTTCTTTCCAGTGGTCACGCTTGAGATGAGCCGCCACGTTGCTCGTATTCCACTGCATCTTTTTGTACGTTTTCTTGTACAGCCGGAACTTGGCACTCATACCGTCTGACGACTGATCGAAGGACGTCCATACGAGACTACGTGTCTTGTCTGCCATCGCAATGTCGTCGTAGGCCTATGTCGATTGAGAGCACGTATTCGTCAACGTCAGTGTACGTTGCAGCTTTCTTATGGGGGATCTCTGGTCACTTAACGTAAGGCCCGTCGAGGGGCACACGGCCGTGAAAAAGTTTGGCGTGATCGGAGTCGGCGCCGTCAATTGACGTCATCATCAGGTAGGGGTCGTGGGGGAGTACGTCGTGTGAATGTTTGGCGACGACAGGACGTCCGGGATGGAGATATATGCGTTCGAAGAAATCGCGTCCGGCCCCAGTAACGGGATGCACGAAAACTTTTTGCTAATATCACGCCCGCGATGTGCAAAAATGCTACAACGGACTCGTTTAATAGTCCTCTACACTATGTTTTCGCTGCATCTTAATTTTGTGAATTTCTTATGTAGAAATTTCACTGCATTTTAATTAGGCGTATATTCCAGGCGTTGATGTTATATGCCGATAAAATTATGGCTATGGGAAAATTCCTGAAATTCGTGTGTATTAAATTTTGCGATTCTAAGAAAGGCAAATTTGTGGCGAATGCACGTATGCAGCGTTTGATCCTTTTGAGCGTAGCTGGGAGCGGACGGGTGTGAGAACAAAGTTCGAACTACGAACAGCGTGGCGCTGTGCGACGACGCGCGTGTCGACAGATCAAGGGATCTGACGGTGTTAAATTGCTTGAGCCGATTTTTGCATTCGGTCAGTAGGCCTACTCGGTAGTCGGTACAGTTTAAACAACTGAAGCTGGCGACTGACTTCAAAGGTTGAACGGAAAACCGTTTCAGCTGTCACTGGTAATTGTTCCAGTCGATGTTTTGTGAACAAGTACTAGGTCTTTGAATCTCAGTTGACGGCTGAATTGAGTATTGGGCTTGCTTTGGGCTTATTTGCAAATGTTTGTGCTTGCTTTCTGACGAGACTTGGCAACGCTAGATCATACCATCTGTTTACATTTGTAATTATGTACAGAACTGTCATCATTTTACACTTTATTAACATCAAAAACGAAAAAAATTATACAACAACTTGTTAGTAAACATTACTGCATGCTTTCGCGCGTTAATGCGCACGTTACGTCTGCGTAATTTCTTCGTATACGTTAATGGCGTCACGCCATTTAACACGTCGTTCATCGACTTTTGTCTGCCTAAAAGGGTAAAACCGAAACCGAAACGACGGTTTATTCTACAAATAGAACCAAAACCGAACCGATTGATGAAAATCCAGAACCGCACATCACTAATATGTAGTATGACATGTCAGTTTAATCACTAATCAATAACGACAACCAAAACAGAAATAAAGGCGGATTTGTGTGCACAAATGCACTCATTCTTCACCATAAGGATGCTAGCGTGAAGTGCCAAACGTAGCCTTGGATATTCTCGTCAATGTCGTCAAGACTAAAATACTGTTGATTTTTATATCATTGTCGTCTTTTGTCTTCATTGTAGTTTTAGTTTTAGTTTTGTCGCCGATAATTCAAAATGTTTTCGTCATTTTCGTCATCGTTTTTGTCGTCGTTGACGAAAAAAACACTGCTACATACCCGCTACCGCACCACCATCTGTTGCATTTTACACACGGTTGTGTATATAATATCGGGGAAGCAGGATATAGAACAATAAAATGCAATAAAAAGAACTGTGTCTACTGTTGTCTGTTGTCTGTAACTATAACTCTGAACTAATAGGAACTGTAGGTCTACCAATGTTTATATGTAGTGTCGTTTGAGATGCGGGCAGAGAGGAATAACCTGTTCCCGTCGAATCACATTGGATTGGATGTGACTAAAGTAATAAGGAATAGTAAGTAAAAATTCAGCTCCCCAGTCGTAGTTATCAAGCAGTCTTGTTATGTAGTCAAGACCAACGGTGGCAAGACCAAGACCAAGACCGGCAAATAAAACATAAAACAAATACACATTTTTTCTTCTATTTTGATACTCCCTTTACGTGCACGGTGCCTTCACTTGTATGACCTCCGTTGGTGTTAAACTCTTGTAAAAGCAACAAGGTGAATAACTCACATTGCTCACAATAACAGTCAAAGTTTTATGAACGTTGTAAAACCAACACAAGTCTGTTATGCAGTTTACAGTCAGCATTAAATTTAGTGAAGTTTATAAACATTGCAGTCTTTGTTATTGACTTGTGCAAAATAGATTATAATTTTACGATGCACACATGCTAACAAATTATTGATTGGTCTCAAAAATGGCCTAGATCGATCTTTCGACATCAAGACCACAAACGCCAAGACTGAGACCAAGGCCGCAAAATTCCAGTCTTGAGTGGACTAGAGACCAAGACGCGGTCTCAGACTACATCTTTTCTCTACTGTCAAGTGATTTGCATGTGACAACCTTTGTGATTGATCATGATGTGCCATTGGTTACTCGGTCACTTGTGCAAGAATCAATCGTATAGGTATGTGATAGTGAAAGTGCAAGCCATATATGTGTGTGTGGCTAAGGACCTACTAAAAGAGATGTGAATATAATATAGACTGAAAACGGGTGTTTTTTGCATAGGTGTATGTAACTAGCAGCTACTGCTAGATTATATCTATATGGCTACCAGTCAATTCATCACACGGTCATCTCGTCACTCTGTCAACTCGTCACCGGTCAACTCGTCACACCTGCTTCTTGTTGCATGGTCAACCGTAGGCCTACCATGGGCATAAATCACAGGGAAGGGGGATGAATCCCCGAGAATTTGGAGTGGGGATGATAATGCAAATTGTCCCCCAGATTTTGTCATATTTCAAAACTTCAAGCGCCAGATTACTTGTATTACAATGCAGTAAAAGTTACAAACACCAAAACTGACAGCATATTTACTACTTCCCAAATATACATCTTAACATGCACCAAGGCACCACTTCAGGTGGAAAATTAAACCAATTCCGGTTATTCACATCAAATTTTGCACTTGGTAGGTCAAATTATCGAATTTTGCAATAAATTTAATTTCCACATGTGACCATGGCAATAACAAGAACAAAGCAACTGCCATTAAAGGTACGGTCAACTCGTCACAACAACAATGTTAAACACGACGGTCTCCTCACACGATACTGGGCTGTAATGAGTTGACCGTGTGACGAGTTGACTGGTATCCGACAGAATCCTTGATGCACGTCTTCCAGCTTATAATAGATGTATACATTTTTGCATTTGGTGTTACAATATGACTCTTTTTAACCAAGTACTGTGACTTGCAGCAGATTAAAGGTTACAAGATATTGACATGTTAAATGCTTGATGAGGCTTTTTGTGTGTTTTAATTTCACCACAGTGGACATTCAGATTTAGGTTGCTGTTTGCACAGTGCGCACTGGTCAGTGTGGAGCATTAGCTCATGGCAGTTTGTTGTGCACTGTTATTGACTGCATTGGCCATCGCTTCTTTGGCACTGGGAAGTGCTCGCACGGATGCAGAAAAATTGGTTGAAGAAGACACATTGGATTTGTTAGTTAAACCGGTGCCAGACTACCACAATACTTCGTCGTTATCAGGTACTGCTGATGTTTGTTGTTTAGGTTACATCACTGGTGTATCACCTACATTATTTATTAGCCATTCTGATATTTCTAGTCAAGTTCTGTAGAAACTAGAAATTCAGTTACTTGAAATATGTTGCATACCAGCAAATACTGAGTTTGTTTTTTTGGCACTGTTGGATGTTGGGTATGACCCCAGTGGAATTTACCAAGATCTTTTGCGTCAGAAAACTAATGGTGTCCTAGAATAATTATGTTTGGCCATTTTGGCAGTACTCTGACTGGTGATGGACGGACAGACAGGTGATGCAGTTCCTCGCGAATGCCATGCAGTCCATGCTGCACACAGATGTCGATGGTCAGTGTGTGATAAACTGGTGATTGATGACCAGTTTATCACACTGACTGTCCACATAAGTTGACAGCACCTGCGATGATTGACACGCAGTTGTGAAATTTTTAAAGTCCAGAGTTTTGGTGAAAGTTTTAGAGGGAAGTACCCATATTTTTTAGCAATACCGGAATTCCCTTCCAACATCGTGTAGTGTAGGATAAGTCGAGGAAAGCCTTGGGCCAAAACCGAGCTTGATCTGTTTAGCCATTTTATACCGTGCCGGCTTGTGGCGGAATTGGGGTAGTTAGGATCACCCAAGGTCACTGGAAATAGCGCCGTTCGATAGAGCACACACAGGTTCCTATTAGCATTCAGTAACTATGTCTCTGTGTTGCACCGTTTCTGAGATATGGTGAGAAATAGGTCTAACGTCACCAATTGTAAGCTACCCCACCTCTGTTTGGCGCCCCCATTGGGGATGACCGGCGCCGATCTGATCCACAGTGGATCGGTAATGTTTCAGTATCAGTGCCAAGACTGGGCAAACTCTAGTTATATCACTAATACAGAATACTGAGGATTAGTGAAAAGAAACATTGAATGTTAAGAATTAAGTATAATGGATATGTTGGGAGTGTTCCATGAGCTATGAGCCACGTGGCTTCATTTGTTTCCATTGTTGTTTGTAGTATGTGAGCAACCAGAGATTCGGCACAGCATTGTGCATGGCAGCGGGTCAGCCGATGGTGTGCACAGCAGTAGGAACTTCACCGCTGGCAGCCGCCTTGAAGTTGTCTGTGAGCCAGGCTATCGATATCCACACACCAAGTCTACAGTGCTGCATATCGTTTGCCATGTGAACGGCAGCTGGACCGATCTGCTAGGCAGTGAAATCATTCCATCCTGCCAATGTAAGACTGTCAATCTCTGCAATTAGCCAGCGAGCCTGCGATGTTTTGTGCAGTATTAAATAGTCACACATGCCTGTGCTGTTTTAAAATACTCTACAGTACATTACTCCTGCTGTGACACTGTGTGTAAACTTGACATTTAATGCTCATGGTATCACGTTCAGTCCAGTGGTACAGGCTACAGAGTTGTAAGTGGAGATAGCTGTAGAGGTCGATGAGTGATGCACGATGGTATGCAGTATGACCCGATCCAAGGTCAAGATCCCAAGCCCTTCAAAGTTGGAAATCCAGCCATTTTCAACAGCTATCTCCACTGTTTACAATGGCTGCTGGCAATTGACCACTGATTCTTAAACTAGGGCACAATATCTAAATTTTGTCAGGCCGGATTTTTGATATTTAAATTGTCCTCGTTTCTGTCCCGTGACTTTGAACTTGGCAGAAACGTCAGTTGTTAAGAGTCGACCGTCAGTCCTGTATGGGGCTAATTTTTATGTATATTTTGTGTTATAGAATGTTTAGGTTTATCTGGTGCATGTTTGCCTTCTTCAAGATTAATATTAAGACAGGACATTTGTATGGCGCCTTGCAATGAGTGCAGTGCAGTACTCGTCTCTGAAGTGCTGTGAATCACATATGTTAACGTGAGATCATACAGTTTTACCTGCTACCCACGTGCTTATCCATGAATGGAACAAGTCACCCTGCCTTTAGTCCCCAGCCACAGTGCATCACTGCACTGTGGCAAGTACTCATTTCCTATCTCACAGAGAGTAGGAGGCTGACTTGGCCTGTGCGGCTGGTGGTATGCCCACCCAAAGATGTTCACCCATCCCAGTACTAACCACTCGATAGAGTGGCACCTGGGAATTTAACTCACTACCATCCAGTCACAATCCAACGTCTTAACCACTAGACGACCGTGCCAAATCTAAGTGATTGGCTCAGAGAATTGTCTTCAAAATGACATATGACATACTTTTTTTCTGTCAGATGGGACGTTAAACCTCAAGGAAGCAATAACTAAATAACTGATTCCAGTAATGTGTGCCTGCTGTGAGCAGGTGTTTATTTGTTAATTTGTAGGCCTCATCGCAGCGATAGCGAGCGATAGTGGCCTGTTGCTACACGCGGAGTAGTGTGGTTGGTTTGTGTGTCTGTCTGTCTGTTAATCATGTTCGTGAGCCCTGCTAAAACTATTGAACTGATCAAGATGCCATTTAGGGCTGAGTCGGGTGTCCCAAGGAACCATGTATTAGTTGTGGGTCCTAGTATCCCAAGAGGAAGGGCAATTTTTGGGGTTGTCCACCCCCCATTGAGAAGCACTTGGAGCCTTTGCTGCAGTGTATGCAAAAATGGCTGAACCGATTGAGATGCCTTTTTCTGTGCTGACTCTGGTGGGCCTAAGGAACCATGTATTAGACATGAGTCAGGGTCGGACAAATCCGTTTGCTGCCGCGTGCGGTGACCAGACGTTCATGCGGCCTCTTGTCAAATTACTGTGAATGCTTGTTTATTTATTTTGATAATTCATTGCACAGCAGTATTGCAAGTGTTATGTAATGTTTTAAGAGAACTCCGTGTTGAATGATTGTTGTGGTCTTGCAGTGATAGGTGGCTGTGCACTGCCGGAAGTCACTAATGGCGTTGTTGTTGAGAAGTCTGGTGGTTTTATTCCCGGTGACAGTGCGGTTATACAGTGTGATGATGGATATGTTCTCATGCCTCAGTTAGCCAAGCCGATGATTCTCTGTAACAAAGATGGGACCTGGACCACAGACGAAGTCGATCTACCAGTCTGCATTGGTAAGCAATGTGAACGTCAGTGTGGAATTTATATTATGACATTATTCAATTGAGGTCGATGAGTGATGCACGATGGTATGCAGTATGACCTGATCCAAGGTCAAGGTCACGAGCCCCTGAAAGTTGGAAATCCTACCATTTTCAAAAGCTATCTCCTCTGCTATTTACAATGGGAGCTGGCAACTGACCACTGATTCTTAAACCATCAGTCCCCCACGGGGCTAATTTATTAATACTGCTTCCATACCGGCCTGCTTGTACTCTGTACTCCTCCGACCAGCAACTTATACCAAACATGAATACTTACTGAGTTCGATCAGCATTCCTTCAGCTACCGTTCACCCCAGATATGGAATGTAATCCATGCCACTATCAAAGCTTTGCTACAGTAGCTACCTTGGCTTAAATATCACTTCTTTAGTCAGTTGGTTACTTAGTGACAATCCATCTGTGTCCATCTGATGACTGACTGCCCTTGTCTGCAGTTCGAGATTTCCTGAACATCCACCAGGCAGTATCAGTGAAGGCATTATGTGTTTAGGCTTTCCCATCCATCCGTTTGTTCATTCTTCCATCAGTCTGTTTGTCTGGTCAGATAATGTTACCATGGTATCTTATGAATGGCTTGAACAGTTTTGATTAAACTAACAGGGAATATTCACTAGCCCCTACTGATGACCTGATTAGATTCTGCAGGTCAGAGGTCAAGGTCACAGCGGGCCATCGAGGTCAAACCTTGTGAATGCCATATCTCGCGACAAACTATTTGAGCAATTCTTACAGGCAGTAACCACTAGCCCATACTGATGACCTTGTTAGATTTTGGAGGTCAAAGGTCATTGTCACATCAGGCTTAAGTATGTGGTGGCAAAGGTGTCCGTGTCGATGCTGGGGCATTGAGGTCCAGCTTCTAGTTAATATTATTGCCATTTTTACTATTTGGTGGCAAAAGTTTATTTGATAGAGAAAAAATTGGTGTTTAGGTCGATTCTTCTGAGTCGACCTAATAAAGTAGGTCCCAAATGTCCATCCGTCCACAAAAAGTCACTTCAATTTCATTGAAATTTGGCATGGCGTGTAGGTAGAGGTCGATGAGTGATGCACGACGGTATGCAGTATGACCCGATCCAAGGTCAAGGTCAAGGTCACGAGCCCTTCAAAGTTCGAAATCCTTCCACTTTCAACAGCTATCTCCTCCACCATTTACAATGGGAGCTCACAACTGACTATGGATTCTTAAACTATGGCACAATATCTAAATTTGAACAGGCCGAATTTTTCCTAGTTTTTGTGTCACGTGACTTTGAACGTGGCAGAAACGTCAGTTGTGAAGATTTGACCGTCAGCCCCGCAGAGGGCTAATTTGTTACATTTCGTTACCTTGGCAGCTATTGTAACACTGAGTGCATTGATACTGTTGGCCTGTTACATCCAAATGTGTTGAAAAAACAACTGGTGTGGAAAAATGGGTTTGTGTGTGTTGTCACAGCTGTTGCAAACCTCATGTGTGCCATACCTGAGAACATTGACAACGGTGGATACAGAATTGTACCGGAAGATGGAATTGACGCGTCCAGTGGATTGGTTCGTTCTGGCGCACGTGCAGTGTATTACTGCGACATTGGCTATCGAGTTTCTCGGAGTGACATCACGTGTGTTGATGGTGGTTGGTCACATTCGGCTCCATTGTGTCAGCGGCGTACTGTCACCAAGTATTGCCTTGCGGTGCCTGTCATTCCACATGCCCGTCACTACGAGGTTAGCGGCAGTGTCGGTCCCAACGGCATGGTATCATCCGGCACAAAGGTGATCTACGTCTGTGACACTGGATACAGGCAGCAGGGCTCGTCAACGGCAATGTGTGTTGACGGAGAATGGAGCGGCCGTGGTCCAACGTGTGTCATGGATGTGTCCTGTACCAAGTCACCACCGACAGTTGCACATTCTGAGTTTGGCATCTATCGCCGTGATGGAGTCAACTCGCTGCTTGATGCTGTCACCGGTGGTGCCCCGAATGGTGCATATGCTTATTACTATTGCCAGACAGGCTACCGAATGGCTAATGCCAACTCATCTGCACCACTGGTATGCACTGACGGTGACTGGAAAGGCCAAGTGCCGACTTGCGGTATGGCATTTACTGTATTGTTTTTGTTAATCTAATTCTTTTTATTGCCGTTTTATTTCTTCTGTACTAGATGATGTTTGATGATTGTCTGATGTATGATACTGATGTTGGAAAGCTGGCACACAGGCAGCAATGCATTCAGTGGTGGATCAAGAAATGATGAGTCCATGGGATGGTTTCCCTGTTGAGGTCAACGCCTCAAGTTCCATTCAGTGCTTTGCTGGAAAGGCATCAAGCCTGTAACAAGTGTGTCACCTATCCCTATAGGTTTTCCTCCAGAACAAGTGGAAAAAGAAACCAAAAGGGGACTGGCTATCACAGGTTCACCTAGAAAATAGTAGTAGAAATGGCTGTCAAAACGCAATGTGACCTACATTGTGTTGAAAGCGCCGTTAAACTCCAACCAACCAACCTGGCCCCCGTGTATATTGTGTACCACAGTTAGTAATTAAGTAACTAAATTTATTAATATATTGTAGCCGTGAGGCTAGATTAATTACATACAATTACAACAGAGTAAAATGCAATCACATATATACGAATAAAAAATAGAACTGGTAGTTAATATGTGATCCATACAATATAGGCATAGAATAACCAACACACATAAGAAACATCATACAATAGTTACTGATAGTTCTGTAAAGTGCAGTTAATAAATGAACAGTACCGTTTAGTTTTGATGTGTGGAATTTAGTAGACTGTAGAATGGTGCTACCTGACAGGTGATGGAGGTTGTGGGCAGTTGTACAGTCCTTGCACATGAGCAAGTGTTTGTTAGGCTTAGGTTTAGGTTGAGATTTTTTGTGGTTGTCTACACCCAGTTCATAACCTCATGAAGTTTGGTGTGGGTGTTTTTACATTTCCTTGTTTTGTTGATCTGCTTTTCTGAACCCGTGCAGATGACTGACTGGATACATGTTGAGTGCAATGTTGAAAGTACTGCTCATTCACTGACTACCTGTTCACCTGCACATGTGTTGTTCACAACTTTTTTGTGGTCTAAATGGATCAGTCTGTCTGGTTTAATGTGTTTATCTGCGTGTCCAGACATTAACTTTTAAATTAAATGACCTTTGACCTACATATTTTGCGTGGTGGTTTACATTGACACTAACTAGGCAAAGGTCAAGGTCATTGGCTGAATTTATGGTCACTCGAGGAAAACGTTGCAAAAGCTGTCGGTGCAGCTGCAACTGAGGTCTTTCTAATTTTTTTACAAGTGGTAAGCACTGATTGTGGAAGACTGCTGAACTCTCAGCCCTTGTGTACATTTCTTCTGTATGCAGTTAAAAGAACCGGGTGCGATGTACCAATGGACATAGAGAATGGGAACTGGATAATCCAGTCACTGTTTGCTGACTACCGGATTGGAGTCCGAGTGACTTACAATTGTGAACCAGGCTACAAGGCTGTTGGTGCAACAGAGCTTGAATGTCTGACACCAGGCTATTGGTCTGACTACCCGCCAAAGTGTCTCGCTAAAGGTTAGTCCTTAGCGTTCTGACATTGTTGCTGGCTTTGTATTTGTCAGTTTTCAGTGAAAACTTTTGAAATATAAGAAATAAAGTAAATTTGTTGCCTGTAGCAGTAAACGTAAGAGTAGCCTATAGATTTATAGCACTTTATACATACTAACAAAGGCTTGCATAGTTTACCTTCCTTCCACACAGTAATCCATAAGTGGAATGAGCCATATCTGCATTTGCTTCTAGTAGCAGAGCATCTCTGCACTTCGGCTAGTATTTATTTCCCATCCCACTGGCCCCGCATGGGCTCCGGGGCGGTAATGTGCTGTGATTCATGTGTTGATTTCAGCGCTATATAAATTGTGTGTTTACTTAACTTTCTCACTTTTTCTTCTTTACTTTCTTTACTTTCTTCTTTCTGTATGCTTTCTTCCTAATCCTTACCTATTTACTTCCTTACTGGTTTACTTCCTGTTTTATCTACTCCTTCCAGAATAGACCCGTTCTGTTTTCAGGCCGGAGGTCGTAGGAGGCGACCAAACCTGGCTTTAGTTTTTTGTATTAATTTTATGTTGTAGTATATTTTGTTACGGATGAATGTTTGCTTTTCTTGTATTTCTTTTCGTTTTTCAGTACTAAGCCAAGAGATTGGCTTGGAAGAACATATCCGAAATGACTTATTTTGTGTCAGCTGGGATGTACCTTAACTCGATCTATCCCATCCCACTGAAAGGTAGGAGACGGCTGAGTTAGCCTAGGTGGCTGGGTACTTACCAAGGCAGTATACATTACCGGTATACAAATTGTCACCCATGTCAGTACTAACTGACCTCGATGTAGAGTAACCTTATTGTAGTGCATATTGCAATTACCACTAGGCCAAACTGCCACCTTAGCTTACCTTGCTAATATAATTACTTCACTCCCAGCAGGTGGGCAAAGTGTGGTGATCCATTTGTCTGTCTGTCTATCTGTCCTCTTGCACGTCTCGAAAACTGCACATCCAAATTTCACCAAACTTTCGGAACATGTTACCTGTGTCTACGGCTTGTTCTTTCTCTGACAGCTATGCAATCCATTATTTATTCAGGTTTTGTGCACAACGTCACGTTTCACATAATGGAACGAATGGGCCAGAATCAGTTCACCAGATGGCAGCAGGGAGGCAAAGCCTGCTGCCCTCGGCGGCATCTTGTCTACTGTTAGTGATGGTGCGATGTTGTAAATTTCTGTGAAGATGGATGTCGGTGTGATTTTTTTTCGCTAACATACTGGGACACCTGACCTCACCTAGATTAACTCTAGAAAACTAGGCCGTTTATACAGAAACCACAACTTACAGTAGTATATTTTGTTGTTTTATGTTATAAGTATCTCTTATGTCTGTAATTGCCATTTGTATTATGTCACATGTTTTATGCATAGATGAGTACTGCACGGAGCCGCTGTCAATCCGCTCGGGGTTTTTTATGTGCAAACCGAGCCAGTGCGACTCATTCCGAGCTGGCACTGAGCTACATTATGTTTGTAACAAGAACTATGAGATGAGACGAGGTGACAAGGCTGTCCTGACGTGTCTTCCTGGTGGCGTCTGGTCAAGGGAACCACCAGTTTGCCTGCCAGGTCTCCAGCTAGCTTTTGATATGTTGTTTGCTTCAGTGCCCCCAACACCACTGCCATCATCTCTATTTTAATGGGCATATTCCACGTGAACTTGCTATCTTCTTTGGGTATAGTTGGCACCAACCAGCAAATGTCAAAGCACTGAATATGCATAAAATTCATGCATATCTTAATTCACTGTCACCTTATGTGCAACAGAGTAACTTGAATACGAGGGTTCGACGTTGTCCTCTATGAACTGTGACCATTGCTGATGCCTTGGTTAGCAGCGTCAAGGTACTAGCCACGCTGACGTGAGCCAAAGCAGATGTGGCAAAGTCCTCTGGCTGGCGCTGACGAAGTGTCAGTCAGGTGGTTGGCACTGAATCAGTGCCAGTCAGGGCTGGCAATGAATAAGTGCCAGTTCGGGCTTAGCCAGACAGTAGGCCACACCCAGAGGGGGTGCTCTTTAGAAATACCTGACAGGCTGTTCACTCCTACTTCCTTAACCCTACATGTTGCACACACACCTACCAATTCCCCTCCTTTCCCTGGGCTGGCACATTGGACTGACAAAAAGGTCTCAGCGCTGGGGTTCGAGTAGGCTGGACCCCTGTCTGCAATAACGAATGAACGAACAGAGATCGTTCTGCTATAACACAGTTGACCATATGTCAAAGACTATTTAGATATGCTACGTGTAAATAGTATGGTGTTTAATGTTTATCAGCACATGTGAAGTGATGTGTATGTTTTTGTTTTACAGTTGACTTTGTCGCGAGCAGCCCATATCTTACCCGCCTCAGCACCAATACAATCACAGTGGTGATTTCCTCTTCATGTGCGGTTCTTGGGCTGCTTGTGCTGGTGATGCTGGCCGTGGCATTGCAGCGACGTCTCAAGCTTCGCAATGCTCGCGTTTGTTCGCCGGCTCTGCAGAGCCGACCGCCGTCAGCTCCGAATGGCGGGTCGGCTGCTGCGTATCCTATACAAGGCAGAGACATCACCGAGCATGATCGTCTTGCACTGATTGCATTTGCCGACGACATCCGTAACGTGGCTATGCAGGCTCCGTTGCCGAGCTAC
>Ga0209780_1000632_pt1 | contig 19717 bp, 19 predicted proteins | sample WorMetexBAHAMAS2_FD_187384 | JGI IMG/M metagenome (GOLD analysis project Ga0209780, IMG submission 187384) | Marine gutless worms symbiont microbial communities from Max Planck institute for Marine Microbiology, Germany - Inanidrilus exumae... | ecosystem: Host-associated > Annelida > Digestive...
GTGGCGGATCTAAGAGGGGGTCAATGGGTCATGCCAACCCCCAAACTAATGATAATTTTTAAATACGTGCCACCAGATGGCTCTTCTGGCATTCGGATTTTACTAAATTCAATTTCGGCCGGAGCTCCGCAGTCAGCGACGCTTATCAGTCGTCTCCAGCCCATTCTGTGGCGTCAATCAGTCCACGCGCATACAGTCGACCTAAAACCAGGAAATAAATACGTTAAAACACTTGACGTACGCTTAACTGTGGTCGTCAGCGTCGTGCGCGTTGTTCTGGTGCATACAAAGCGCACAACGGCTTTTGATCTTTTGAGCTGCCATACAAATAAACCAGTTGATTGATCGAAGACGTGTTCGGACTCAAGCCGTCATTCGTCAAGCGACTCCTTTGATTTTCCTAAATAACTGATAATAACTTAAGATCACGAGAATGGTACAAGTCAGAGACATTAACAGGCAATCATGTGAGGTCTGTTCAATGGCGCCATTATCAATGACCTTGAATGCCACTTTATAGAACCTGACTTGACACTCGGCGTCTTCAAGCGGCAGTTTTATGTACGTTGATGTAGTACTCTGGACTTCTTCACCATGCGCGCCCATGTGACGCATCTGCGTTAACTGTGCGTGTTGAATTGTCTGTTTACTTACTTACTTACATACTTATTATAAATAATACTATAAATATGACTTTCACACGCCTGTGTGTGACATTTGAAACACGTATACGGGCTCTAAATATAGCCCCGGTTGAAAGCTAGTACTTATACGAGAGTACTGGTAGAGTCTGCCTATAATATTAATCTGCCTGACTGCTATAGCCGTAGCGACCGACAGCGAAATAACTTAACAATGCGCAGTCGGCTGTCAATATGTCAAACGTAATGTCTTAATACTCGGCCGTCATGGGAGGCGGGGCGTCACGCATGACCTGGACCAATCGGCGGCAATCTGTAATAGAGTAGGCGTGGCTACGAGCTCGCTCAACCAAATCCACTGTCGCATTATTCGCAGCGCAGTGGCTAATAGCCAACATATTGAGACTTCATCAGTTGCCAGACAGTTTGGTTGACGTGGTAGCTTCGTATACAGTTTCTTCGTTTTCGCTTCTGGTATCGGCGTAATCTGTCTTGCGAGTTAATAGCAAAGTCGGCGGAAATTTACGCGGCTGTACGTCTTCATAGTTGGAAGAAATATCATATCGGCTCAGAGTTCTGCAGTCGGTCGACGTAAACACTCCTGCATAGTCGGTGTGTTACTGTCGCCGTTCCGTCGGACCAGCGCAACCGGAAGTAGATCGTCGACCATGCTGAATTTTCCCGGATATGACGTCGGCGAGTCGCGAAGGCTGTTCAACGGCGAGATTCAGTCGTCGGCGGCAGGGCAGGGGCCGATGCACCGGTCTCCTGGCTACCTCCACGGTTTCGGCGAGCCCTGCTACGACTCGCCGGTCAACGGCGCCTGCTCCCCGGTCGGCTACGGGCAGCCGCTGGCCGGATACGCGGCGTCGGCGCCGAGTTACGGCTCGTACCGACTTCCGTTTAACATGACGCACGCCGCGGCGGTTTACGACGAACAGAGGAAGTTCGACTGCTGCAATAAACCGGACTTGAACCGTTCCGTATCTCACGGTAACTACACACGACAACGCTATATTTTTACTCGGTCATGCTATTTAACGCCATGAACGCCCGCAAGCCACATCGAAGGAGCTGCCGACGGCGGTAATGTAACTTTGTACACTGCAGGCATTGTTTCGAGCTCCAATGACCACAAAGACCATGCTGCACGTGAGCAGAGCAGTTATTGATGTAATTAGCAGTTGCGTGCTGGCCGGGGTAAGGTGTGGACACGCCGGCGTAGAATTAGCAGCATTGACACCCGTGTTGATCACCATGAGCAGGTATGCAACTTTACAGGACCGTAACAACACACCAGACCACCAAGACCAAGGCTAAGATTACAAGAGCAAGATCAGGACCGAAAAACCAGAGCGTTGTTGAACCACTTCCCAGCGAGTGTATGCTGCTTTGGTGTGGCTTGCGGGCGTTGAAGGCGCTGCAGGCGTTGATGGCGTTAAATAGCATGACCCTTTTTTACTCGGTGCCATGGATCCAGTGATGGCTGGTAAACGAATCGGAGGCAACGAGGTGCGGAGGTGTTAGTGGTGTAAGGGTAAAATGTGGGGATGCAGGGATAACGCAACCCCAACCGTTAGTCCATCGCCACATCTGCATCCGCGCCAGGGTCGGATTCGGTCAGGGTAGGGCCCTGTTCCGAAAATGCGTGGGGCCTTTCCGTGTCTAAATACCGTTGCCCAGTTGCCCTACTACCTTCGCACACAAAGTTGTCATTATCGACATGTAAGCATACCCGTGCTACCGCAAGCTGGTAAAAGCCCCACAGTATATTTTGGGACCAGCCTTTCGGCAGTTTTGTGGAACGCTGGACACTGGAAATCTGGCAAGATATGGGGTGTGTTGACTAGGGCTGGGATTATGGGATGGGGTCAACCGTCAACGTCTATTAGGGTTCAGGTTTGGGTCAGAATTCGTTAGAGTTATGGGATGTGGTCAGGAAAGGGGGCCCGTGTAGGGGCCTCTTTGTGTGTTGGTACAGTATTTATGATGGTTATAGACAGGGGGTGTGGAGTAGGAGTCGGAGTCTTTTTTTTGAGGGAGACTCTGACTCCAGGTATAGGCCTATGATTATACATTGAGCTAATAGTAGGCCTATCTACTCATGTGGGTGTCATTTAGGTCTAAGGCAATACTTGCAGCGCCATCTGTTGTGCACCTTATTAGAAGAATTAGATTTTGTCCATTCATCATGAAATACACAATCAGCATGTCACACATGACGTTCTGGAGTTGGAGTCGGAGTCCTGCTTCTTTAAGGGCCGGAGTCGGAGTCTGGAGTCCTAAATTTTCCAACCCCCGGAGTCGGAGTCCCACAAAAATAAGGACTCCGCATCCGTGGTTATAGATCATATCACGTCACATAATGAAAACAGAAGCGGGCCTTAAACGCGTCTACGTCCGAGAAATAGCTGGTGGTCACTGAGGTGGTCACATTTTGTGCAAGTCACCGTCCACTGGCAATGAGAAGAGATAGAGAACACTAACTCGTGTTTTAACGGCGATTTTACCATCTGAAACTGGTTCCGCTCGGTTTTCCTCCTCTTTCAGACGAGATCGGCAACTATTGGGCAGCTTAAGTGGCATGTACAGGTGGATGTCGCGTGGGCCATTCATTACACCCAACCAGCGGCACCAAAGCACTGGAGTCCTTTCTCGATCGACCAACAGAATCCTAATCGAAGGGGCGTAACTTCCTCTATACGCCTCCCGTCCGACGCCGGTGTCCGCTCCACTGTACAGATGGACACAAAAGAGGCACAAAATGTTTCAAACGATGCACATTGAACGGCAATTTCTGGCATCTTCATCAAATAGTAATACCGGAACCAGCGCGTTAGAGGTTCTTGACGATAACAGCGCCCTATAAATTTACTTACTTACTTATGTACTTACAGCGATGGCGTGATGGTGTGATAGTATGGAACTTCGGACCCGAGATGCGCATGTCTGGAGTTCAACTCTCGGCCGCAACGCGGGTGTCGCCCGGTCTAAAACGCTGGGTGGAAATACGCGGAGTCGAGTGAAGGATGGAGGTGGGCAGAGGTTACTCCTCCCCACTAAGGGTGGAGAGTTTGTAACCAACCACCCAGGCCAACTCAGCCTCCTACCCTCTGTGAAACGGGAAATGTGTACCGGCGAAAGTGCGGTGATGCTCTGCGGCTGGGAGTAAAGGCAAGATGGCCCATTCCATTCGTGGATAAACGTGCAGGTGGCAGGCAGGTAAATCCTTGTGACGATCGTTAACACGTGCCATCCTGAGCGGTTCAGAGATGAGTTTTATTGTAATTATGCGCTATACAAATCTACGTCTTTACCACCCAAGTCCGCTACTACGTCACTAAACAGTTCGTTTGACAAGAGGAATTTATATGTTCGTCTTTATTCGCCATAAATGGTAGCATAAAAAATTTTAAAAAATTGTGTTCAGAGGATTTTGGGGGCATGTTTGGGCCCCGTTAGGGACTCGAGCTCGTAGTTAAAAGGCCCGTTCCGTTACCAAATCTTGGTTTAGTTCTTACTTCACCCCGAAATGGGTGCAAAGTATTGTGATCAGTGTGTCTGTGTGCCTGTTTGTCTCTCCGCTCGCATATCTCAAAAAACCACGGTCAAAAAATGTTACCAAATATTCTGCACACGTTACCTGTGGTCGTGGCTCGATCCTCCTCTGACGGCAGTGCAATATGTTATGTATTTCCGATTTTGTGGATGACGTCATGTTTCACATAATGGAGCGAACGGACCATAATCAAAAACGACGCGTATGTTTCGTCCAGTTCGCCGGGTGGCCGCACCGGGTACGAAGTTTGCTGTCTTCGACTGCATCTTGTTATGTTTGTTTGTGTTATATTAGGTTTGCTGGTGCATGTCTCGTATTGTTATGTTAGATTTAGTTTATTCATTACCAAACTGGGTGATCAGCTGGACCTATTTTTGTGACGAATTTGAAGTCGACTATGACTCGGTCAATACTGGAGACATGTGTCCGAGTGACTGTAACTTCGACGTAGGTTATTGCAAAAAATATTTAACGTGGGCAGGTGCGAGCCGGGATGCGTCGTCGTTACTATGGCAACACCAGGCGCGATCGCGTGGCTCGTCGGCGGCCGCCGCTGCTGCGATGCAGCGCAGCGGGAAGAAGAAACCGCGAAAACCGCGAACCATCTACACGAGCTTGCAGCTGCAGCAGCTGACGAAGCGGTTTCAGCGAACGCAGTACCTCGGCCTGCCGGAGAGAGCCGAGCTAGCGGCGTCGCTCGGACTCACTCAGACGCAGGTCAGCAATCACAAGTGTTTGTTGTCGATCATTTTAGTAAGGAAAGGAACGGAAGAGTATTTATATAGCGCCATTTGTACTACGCATAGTCTCAGAGCGCCCAGACGTGGATAATACAGTTTTGCCTGCAAATTACACCATGCCTGCCTTTCCTTCGTAAGCGTTCGCCAGATGGCGCCACCCCTAAATGACGTAGCAGACATCCAATCGCAGCTTACTACTCATTTATCGACATCGAAGGGATGAAAGGCTGAGTTGGCATGGTTGGTTGACCTATAGCGGACGGTTTACCCACATCACCCGTTAGCTACAGTTCGAGCGTGGGACGGGGAACGTTCGCCGGCCAGAGACCGACGTTCTACCACTGTGCCACGCTACCAACCAACATATCGTTTAGTTGGAACACTTAGTCGTGTGAAGAATTTTTAAATTTGCATTATTGGTTTAGGTTTAGACTTCGTTTTATGTGTTTGCTTAGGTTTACCATTCGAAACAGATTGAACATATTCGATCTGTTTCGACGTTGTCGAATTCGAACGAAATTTCGCGAAAAATTCGTTCGACATTGTTGCCCAGAACGGCAACATTTCGAGGCAGCGTTCGACTTTGTCGAAAGGACGATATTTTACGATAAACTCGTTCGACTTTGTTGCCGTTTTTCGCAACAAAGTCGAATATTGCTTTGATGTTGTTGTTGGCGTGGACCGGGCTTTAGTGAACGTCGAGCGTGTGGTCAACAGATGGTAGGATACTATATATACTCCCCCGTTAGATCCCGTCTGGTGCACACAGTCGGAATTTTGCGAATAAAGGGTCGTACAGCTGTGACCCGGTGATAAATTAATGTGTTTTAACGTTTCACGTGTTTGTTGGCAAAGCAGTGTACAGCGTTGTATTTCGATAGGGACGTCACATGAAAACCTCTGGCCATAATAATAACGACAAACCGAAATACAAATAAATAAATGAAACCATGTAGAAATATAGTATAGACATTACGCTGCAATATCAAACGAAAGAGCATTCAGTAGAACGTATACCTCCACCACGCCACGTCACATGTCATTACAGGCAAGTGCGCTCAGGGCCAAAAAATCTGCTCCACACAAATCTATGGGTATAAAGAAGGGATACGTCCTCCAGCGGGGACGAAGGGCAAAGCCCCGGTAAGGGTCTGGAGGCAAAGTCCCCCAGAAGCTGAAACATTATTGTTGAACAAACATGCAATTTTTAACGCTCCTTTAATGAAAATTGTGAAATTTGTATATATGCCGTATTGCAGTGCATGAAACGAATGTTTTTTATATTTGTAGCCAATGACAATTTTAACCAAAAATCCTATACTGGAAAGCGTTAGAGACTTCAAATTTTGTGTGTCGGTTGACGGTAGCAAGTGCTGGCCCACGGATGGCAAACCATCCTTGAATTTTGGTGGGCACCAACCATATCTCTGGAACGGTTTAGAATCGTCAAATTTTGCGTAAAGGTGGACTGTATCAAATCCTAGCCTATAGATACAAACCACCCCCAAAATGGGCGTGTTCAGGGTCACCTGATCTCAATTTCGATGACTGCAATCATATCTCCGGAACGGCTGAAGCGAGAGTTGCTAAGTTTTGTATGCAGGTAGAATATATCAAATGCTAGTCTTGGGATGACAGACTACCCCCTAATGGGCGTGGTCAGGGTCACGTGACCCGTTTTTTTAAATTTTGCCCCCAATCATATCTTTGGAGTTGATGAAACTGGGCACTTCAAATGTCGTGTGCTGATTGATACAGAGGTGTACTAGTGCATGAATGATAGATTACCGCCGAAACAGGGTCACGTGACCTCTTTAAGTTTTGAAAAGCAAGTGATAATATCTCGCAAACGGTGCAAGATGGACATGGTTGCAACCGTAGTTCAATAGGAAATCGTATGTGGTCTATCGAATGGCACCATTGCCAATGCCCGTGAATGACCTTGAAGGTCACATTGGCGGTTTGAAACCTTTCTAACTCCCATACCTCGTGAATCGTAGGACGAATTTACTAACATAGCGCGTCGCGCGGTCCCTCTGCGATAGCTGAGCTTCTTGTTAAAATTCTGTCAGTTTCTGGTATTCTGATTCTTCATAAAAGTTAACTCTGCTCGCTTACTTATTGACGTTAATTTTAACTTGAACGTTTTTTTACTTTCGTGCCTTTGATATTTATTTTTCACGCCGATTAAGTAGACTAATTTAAGTAAGTAGATCGGGCATTTGTTTTGTAAACCGTGTCAACGCTACGCCGGACGGTGTCGCAATGGTGTTCGACGTTGTCCGAAGTCTGATGGGACACATTGTCGGCAACTGTTTGAAGGTGAATTGCTATTAACGAACGTTGACGAATTACACCGTATCGAGTTGTCCTCCGTCGCCAATGAACTGGGCTGAATTCAGTATGAAGAATGGAAGAAACGGTAAAAACTCGTCCGCTGGAACATGTCGCCGAGTGCTTCGTCGGTCGATGCCGACTGCGGAACGTATTTTTGCGGGGCGTCTCAAAAGTGCCGATCGTAGGCGTACTTGGCCCGGCGCTGTCTAATCGTCTGCATGCACCCGGACAGAGTTACGGCCGAACACAGCAGGACGCGGCGCGTCCGTCCCGGTGTTTCGCGGTGCACGCACGCGATGGCCTGGCGGCGTAGCGTGCCAGAGGCTTGAAAAGTATTTATACACGAGGTAGGGGGTAATGGCAGGCAGTTGGGTGAGGGTAGGGATAGTAGGGTCGACTCGGTAGTACGCTGTCTTTTCTACGTCGCTGTCCGTTTGATGTTTTCATTGATGAGACAATTGTGGGGCAGAATGGTACCAAGAACTGTTCCCGGAAATGGACGTTTTGGATGGGTCAGTTGTGAAATGCCTTCTTAACAATACCTGGACCGCTGGCGTACTGTTTACTACGCCGCTCGTCCTTACGACATGGTCGCATGCTACAGCTTAACTGGGCTAAGCGTAAACTTTTCTGAGAACCTTTACACCTTCGACGGCGTTTATCTTCTGCTATTTTGACAATTGTAGTGTACGTTTGGTCGTTTTTGGTTAGACACATGCATATCCTCGACCGGCGCTAGCTAACTGGACATATTATGCTGCGACCTCTCCCTTTAGCACAAATAGCCTACGCCGCCGCTGCTGCTGCAAGCCTACCACCAAGTGCAACAATCTCGTGACTCTGTGGACCGCCTCCGTTATAAGCTTTGCCCAGCGTTACAGCGTCTGGCAAGTTAATAATATAGATAACAGTTAAGAAAAGAACCACGAAAAAAGACAACAGAAAACGACAGCAAACTCTTTATAAAATAAATTACGCCGACAATAACTATACTGCCGTGTCATACACAATAGCTATACACCACGATAAAAACTCGTTTCAAATTCAATTACACGTTTGAACAACTTGACACTATGGGTAGTTCAAAGGACAAATATTCCTGGCAAGCCTTGATCATTTCCATGTTGTTGGTATTCGACAGTTTCATAAAAAGCGGTTTATTTATTGCAAAGCCGCGTGAAGCCTTCTGGGATTTAGTGAGTGCACAAGCTTCGATGCCGCATATTAACACAAGAAAATACTGGATCTTGATCGGTTGCTGAGTAAAGCGTCTCTATTTTGTCAAAATGCCACTGCCAGCTTTATAAGAAAGCGTTTTGACTAATCTAAGTACCAAGTCGTTCCCAGTGAGGTATCAAAGGAAGGCACAGTTGCGTCACGACACCAGTGCGACAGACGGACGGACGGACAGTGAGACACGAGTCGGGCAATGATGCCGGTCATCAGTAGGACATCATACCAGCTGCTGTCCTACTATTTCCACTCGTCCGTTGATTACAATCTTTCCGACGTCCGCCTGGCTATACAAAGGAAGGAGACAGCAGGCGCACTGCTTCGACTAATGGACATCTTCCTCTCGCCTTCAGCCAGCGAAAAAAACCGTCTATCAATCTCTCTCAGAAGTCGAAATGGATGATGCCGCACCTCGATTGCGAAACGTGTTAGCTTTTAACCATTTTATGAACAGCCCTTTGAGCTTTGACGCTTCCGCGATGCACCATGTCCGAAATAAAGACCTTGGTGCAAGAAAGTGCTAACTGAAATTAGCAACTATTTCCCTTTTTCGATCAATCGATCAGTTTATTGAGGAAAGGGTCAAGCAACCACTGATATCGTCATAAAACGCAAATAAATCTAGAATGAACAGATATATCAATAGAAACTAGCGCATACTAAAATTGAAATTGGCTAATCTGTGTTTAAAAATAAAGACACTATGAACGACTGTGGCTTTTATGCAGTTTGAAGCTCTCGTAGTCTAAATTTTAAGAAAATGAAGCAAAATACGTTACATAGTTGTGAAGCTACGTGTTGTTGTTGTTGGTTTTTTTGTCAAAATAGGCTAACATGTGTTAGCACGTAAGTTCATAAAATGTATTTTTGTCTTTGCGTGTAAGCGCAAAAGAGCACAAACTGTCAGCTTGAGTTAGCACTTTCTTGAGCATACGTCTTCAAATCTAAAGTTGCGTTGTCGTGACATAGTAATAACTTCAGTAATAACAACTGCATATGATCAACTTTGACCACCATCATTGGTCGATCTGCAATTTAAAGCGCAGAAAATAACTCTTCAGCATTGTTGTAGGAGTAACAATATTTAACAGTGACTATGATGTTTACCAAGTCGATTTTCGACACAATTTTTCCGCGACAGGTAGTTGTTTTGTTTTTTCTTAATTAGTCCACTGAGCATTAACTTCGTTAGAATCTCGAAATCGTTTTATTTAGATCAATTTATTTCGGGATCGAAAAATCAACGGTCAAGTTACTAGTCACAAAAACAGTGCCGGCGTTGGCCATTGCACTCTTGTGAGTGCTGGCTTTGTTTAGTTTGTTTTGCGTTACCATTTGACATAATGAAGACTGTATCTATAGTGAGGGGTGTATAGTAAGCCATTCTATGAACGAATTCCTTATATAGAAAGAGGACGTTGGCGGCAGAAAGGGGACATTTCGGACTCAACGTTCAAAAAAATCACGTTAGGCCACATGTATTATTCATCTTTATTTTTTTTATTTCACCAACCGTTAGCAACATAAAAGAGAAGAAAAGAAACTTAACTAAGTAAACATGAGCACGATACTGCCACGTGTGATAATATCATTAAAAAACATGTCAGTAACAAAACTTCTCAGAATATGTCATCACCATACGATAAAAAGATTTTATCCAGACTACATTGAGCATTGCGAGCAAACAGTCTACACGCAATTTTCATTGGTATCGGTTGCAAGTTTTAAAAGCTGACTGTAGTTTGAGAAGTTTTGTTACTGACATGTATTCTGAATGGTACTGATAATGATACTGATACTTTATTAAACATCATGCAACAAACGTGCACGAAAATAATGCAATGAAAACTGATACAATGCAATGACAGTAAAACAAGATTACACAAACGAAAGTAAGAATGAAAGACAGTTACAATGTAAAAAAGGCACCAATTGACAAATGAATGCTTACAAGCATTATAATTGCACTGTGGTAGTGTATAACTGCAGTGTCTGTTTCTAAGCTTATAGTCGGTTTTCTTTTTAGCTAGAAGTATTATCTATTATTATCATTATATCATTATCATTGTGGTATTATCAAATATGACATTATCGTGCTCATGTTTACTTAGTTAAGTTTCTTCTCTTTCATGTTGCTACCGGTTGGTGAAATAGAGATAAATATATTCAAACGTTGGGACGTACTTAGTGAAATGTCTAAGACATTGCGATAGGGACGACATTGAAAGTGAATACCGTGGGGTCGTCAGCATGAACGTTTGCCCCGGGCACCACGAAGCGTCGCGCGTCGCCGCTGGTAGCTGACGAGGTCTTGCGTCACAAACGCACCCGGCTTGGCAAAGCCACTGCCTTCGCTGAAAAGCTTGCTTGCCGGCGAACCGTTCGTGCGTCGAATGTTGGTATCACGCGCCACCAACTTGACACGAGTGTTGGTGACAGCCAACAAGCCGTCGTTTCAAAGCGACAGTGATGTTGGTTTCGCCCGCCGCCGTGCAATTTTTCGGTACCTGTACATCTGCATATAGACGGGTGTTAGTCAGTATGGTCCGTCGCTATAACACTGAGATGTTTACACAGTCGTATATATAGGCCTGAAATTCTCACATACTTGCTAGTAGTCTTGTTGGCTGGAATAGTTTTCGTTACACGATTCCTAGTGAAACTTTTGTCCGTGAACACCGATGCGCAGTAGCGACAGTTTAAGAGGGGTTGTTTTTTTCCAAAAAAACGCAAAAATTGCTCACAAAATTTCCATTCATATGCCACAGTCACGCTGAAGGTGTCTTCTAACGTGGGCGGTCGACGGGCGTGCATATATCTGCACACGTTTCATCGCGGTCGACAGCCGTCGACGGCGTGCTACGGTTGTCGACGGCCGTAACGCGTGATTTCGCGCCGTATCATACAACCGCAGGGAGAAGGCTATTTCAATCGGCTAGATTTCTCCAATGGTGAGTGGCCGACTGCCTCGCATAAAATGGTCCACAAAATGCAACATGTTCGGTCTCGCATTTCTCGCATCTACTTCTATTTACCCTTACTGCTTTGGTCCATCATAACCAAGAAAGCCAACAGCACTCTTGGATTCCTTGACTGGGAGTCTCTGGCTGATCGCGAAGTGATTTGAGTCTGGTATTACTATACAAGATTGCAAACCACTTTGCTGCAGTCACAATTGATGACATTCTTACTCCAGCATAGCAGACCCCCGTACTCGTGCGAATCACCCGTACAAGTTCAGGAACATCAGAGCAAATACAACAGTATTCAGGAACTCATTCTATGTGAACACTATGCCAGCATGGAACGATCTACAGGACGAGACTGTGATAAGCACGACGGTGGCGACGTTCAAGTCCCGCCTGAAGTCTGAACACTGCCAATAGCATCACCTCCTTCTCATTGGCGTGATACTCCCAGTGGGAGGTTTGCCAATTAATTGACAGATCCAGATCCTGATCCCGCATTGTCCAGTTGCGCATTTTTCGTTGGGGCATTTTCACCGCCGAAACGTCGGCACATCTTCTACTGCACGACGCATCGGCGTGTCAGAAGCAGATTAATTACGTGTTATCGGGCCGCATTAATATCCGGCAACCAGGGATGTTAAGGTCTCGAGACCAGTTTTTTTTGGTCTCGCTCTCGGTCTCATGAATTACTGGTCTCGGGTCTCATACGCTTTGGTCTCGTAGTCTCAAAGAGGTCATTTGCGTTTTTAATTAATTAACGACTTTCAACACCGGATCTAATTATTACCATTGAACATCCTACTTACTGATCATCTTAAATGCAAAATCCATTTCCGATGTATCATTTACCTCGTAATAATCGTCAATTATTCATCATTTGTTATTTCACACGTGTATACAAAAAATAAAACATACCAATTTGTGTTACTTTCGTATGCAGTTCACTTAGCTGGACTTGTCTCGGTCTCCTAGTTTTTGGTCTCGGTCTTGGTCTCACAAAGTTCTGGTCTCGTTAACAAGCCTGCCGGCAACGCGGGCTCTTAATTGCGTAATAATATGCAGTTTAACAGACTCCACCCATAGCAACGGCGTTTGATAGACTCCTCAGAATCGACGGTGCCGTTATTGTTGCCATGTGGCACGCGTGACTGCCGTGCTCAACAATCGTCGTTGTTGTCGTCGTCGTCGTTGTCCTAATATGACACGTGATTACAGGTTTGTCGCGCGGAGTCGCGGTGACGCGCGCCTGCCGCTGTCCCATCACCTGGCTGTAATTATTACGTCACCGTCTCGAACACTTGCGCTCTGATCGGCCAGTGATGAACTATATCAATTTCCCCGGCCGCTACTGTCAGTCGACGTCGGTAACGCTTTTTTCTATTCCGATAAAAAAGTGAACCATAGAAACCCCAAACTGATGTCGCGCCGACTATTTTAGCTACATTTTAAGCCGACCTCAGTAAATTAACGACTGGCTGTTGCTTATTATGGGCTCCGGTGGGCAAAAACTGTCTTCACGCGTTCGGCAATAACTCCGCCGAAAGTGAACCGATTTGGATGAGATCTGGAACATTGTGAGCCAAATGTGGCAGGCTGGCCCTGGCAGATTTCGGGCGCGATCCACGCAGTAGCGACAGTTCGAGAAGGGTCGTTTTTCCAAAGAAACCGCAAAAAATGCTCACAAAATTTCCAGGTCTTGCGACTTCAGGCCGTCATAACTCCACACTGATTACAAATGCCGAAAACTCGTGGCCAAATGGTTCCTGTACGGGATGTCTAGTTCTTATTTTTACCGTTAGAATCAATTCAAAGTCTTTTCTTTGGGATGTACGCTGCGCACCAGAAAGGTACCTACCCAAATTTTCGACAATCGTTATCGGTCACCGTGGACGTCTTGCTGAGTCATGACGCAAAAGTAAACAAACCGATGTGGGCGTGGCAGCTGTGCGACGTTGCGTCAGTAGTAAGTAGGTAAAGAGTTGTGTCGCCTGTCAAGTAAGCCGGTGGGAAACGCCCTCTGTCTCCAGATACACTGCAGTCCGTATAGTTTACATTGTTGTGGCTTCGTCACTCTACATCGTCGGCGAAAGCATTGTGTTTTCGGGCTGTCCGTTCGTCTGCTGCTTTCGTCAATTTGTCTGGACAGTGTACAGATCTTATTACTACAATATATCTCATGAACGGCTTAAACAATCTCGCTGAAACTTGCAAGGAACATTCAATAGCCCATACCGATAATCTGGGGCGTCAAAGTCCATCTCAGCCGCGGTCGTTCATCTCATCAGTTACTGGCCTCTTGTTTCCTTCTGTGGCCGTGACCTTGACCTTTACACTTGAAGTCGAAGAGAACGGGAAGTCGGCGCCAGTTGCCAAGAGTGTAATATCGTCTCTGGAAAGAACCAGTTTACGTCGAACGGATTGTTTTAAATCCCGGTCATTGGGCCACTATCGCCCAAGGAGTGTAATTAGTAATTTCAGCAGAAACGTCGATTTCCGCTTGCCGTTCTTTTTTTCTGTTGTGATTGCACGCTTCGATGAAACATTTTGTTTGAGTTAAAAGCAATAGAAAATAATCAACGAACTGCCCTGACGTTGAAAAACACTTTAGTTGCCTTCGATTGCTCTATGTTTTACGGCGCCTTGCAAGTTCGTTTTAAAGTCTTGTATTTAACTTTGTATATAGCAGTGCAGTCAGAAAACCATCGGCCGTATGTTGCTCGTACCACCATATTTTTGCGTCTGAAGTTGTCAAATGATGATCGATTTTCAAAGTTCTTTCAAGGCAGACTGAGAAGTAAATTTGTGACAAAATAGTAGTAAAAGATCCCGACCACATACAAAATCACGTTGTGATGTATCGTTAATCACAGTGGGCCTATGTGTCACGCTGTTGCCGATTTTCTGACATTAATATTTCGCAGGTTATGATGTTAGTGCAGCAACACGTTTCGGATGTGGTGGGATATTTTAATAGCTGTAATAGAAAATCTACTGTTAAGTTTGCAGGTGAAAGAGTTTTGAAAATTGGTCATCATTTGGCAAAGTTAGACGCAAAAATACAGTGGAACCTTTCATTTCCGGACACAGTATACAAAGCAGTACCGGTACCGAGTATATACCTTTGTGCGGCAAACCTGATCCTCTTAGTCCGCGTGCGTGGAGCGTCGGCTGCAGGTGGTACCTGGTTCCCCGCTGCAAGCTTGACTGAGCGCGTGTCAGTCTGAGAACCATCTTATTCCTGTCGACAGTAATCAGGGCAGTGGCGACTACTGCGGTACCGGAGCCTCGGTCAAAATTGGCTTATCTGTCCGTGGCAGTGGATATTCAACAGCTAATCGCGACCAACATGTCGGGACAGCGGTCTTTGTCGGCGACAATATGCCGTAGATTATATATCACCATTATGGTGGTCCAGTGAACGTATTCGCGTCGACGACGTGATGAATTGGGGATTATGATCGACGTCTGGACTGCGACAGTACGGAAACACTGTGATGGACGTGTATTAATCGTCTTGTTCAGCTGCATTTTACTGCCACGCAGTATAATCGTGGTACACGGATCTTTCGTTGGTTATCTTTTACAACTGATACAGCGAATTAGGGATTGGACCATTTCAGTGTCATTTATATACAATGACGTAAGCCGTATTTCATATGAGCAAGTGGCAATATCTCGTAAACGGTACAGAAAGGTCGAGTTACATATTTTAACGTAAGGTAGCATTCTCGCTGCGCCTTCGCACGAGTGCGCACGCCGTCGACGGCGTTCGAAGGCGTGCGCTGCAGCTTCAAGCCTACCGCCCACTGCAACAAATCACGTGACCCCTTAGACCGACCGGAGAAGCTCCGCATCCTTCGTAATCTCCGCCTAGCCCAGCGTTAACATCAACTGGCAAATTAATAGTATAGATTATACTGCCGTGTCGAATGATATAACGATTGGTACACCTGCAGATGACGGCTGAGCTGTTACATTTGGCACAGAGAAGACGGCACTCGGTGGAATGTCCACTCTCCAAGGCCCGTCTAAGTTGCAATGGTAAACGTAACAGCTCACCGCGGCCACCCGACAAGGAGCAGTGAACCAGCCTTCGTAGTGGTCCAGCCAGCGCAATAGGTCCGCTCTGTGTGTGTATCTCAGGTCCCGGGCAACATCCTTTGAACTAAATGTCGTTTAGTGTGCTGGTTTAACTTAACCCTATCGGAGTCAAGCTCAGTGGTCAAAATCATACTTGAGAGTTTATGATCACAGCAACAAAAACGTTTTTTTTCGGCTATTTATGTACGTTACGACGTGACGTCATTTTTTGGTTGTCGAGTTTTGTTGACGTTGAAGTGGTCGGGTGATCGGTGCAACGTGGAGTGTCGACTTTCTCGTAGTTTAGTTGAAGCAATTATCTATGCGCTGACTGAAGAGTGTCAGTCGCACGGTATCCATAGGGCAGTGATTAGCTAACGTTGGCCGTTTTGACGACTTACGTATATGCGAAATCAGCGTCGGTATAGATTGGCCGACTGTTTCCAACAAAACGGCCGCTAATTATTTGCTGTAGACAGCCCGAAATTACGCGTCATTCGGCTTCTCCACGTCTGTACCTTTGTTTCGCGTTATGCCTTAAGCCCCGTCCACACCAGCAACAATGTCGAAGCAACATTGTCGAATGTTACAATGTCGAATGTTGCTTCGACAATGTCGAACGTTGCTTCGACATTGTTGCTAGTGTGGACCGGGCTTTAGGCCATAGCTATACAAACCGGAGAGCCGGAACGAGCAAACCATACCCGGGCTCGATCAGTTTTTACTACTTCTAGTCTTCAGTTGATGGCGCAGAATGCGCAACAGTATTTATTACTGTAAAAATAAATCATAATAATATAACTGCTGCATCGTTTTTGTTTTTTGTTTTTTCTTATTTTCGTTTCTGTGCCGTGCGCTAGATTAAGCTGGCCATAGCGTCAGGTTTTAAGCGCGCGTAAATATACCGTATCGTATCGTAAAAGGAGCTGATCCCGGTGTACAGGCAGTCAGGCCGCAAGTGACTTAGGTCATCCACCCGGCGGTAGGCTGCCATTACTTTCCGCCAGGCCTGCGGTTACCTTCCCAGCCACAGAGCATCATCGCTGTTTGGCTGGTACTCATTTGAACGTCCCACGGAGGGTCGAAGGCTGAGTCGACCTGGGTGGCTAGTCACATACCGAAATAAAGTGCCGCCTCCGGGAGTCGCACCCGGACACGGTCACCCATCCAAATACTAACCGGGCTCAGCGTGGGTCAACCTCGTTGATCGAGACCAACACGTTACCGCTACGCCAAACCGCCACCCGTATCGTTTCGTATCGTATCGTATCAAAGCAGTGCATGCGATACGGCAAAATGAGTCTTCACGGGTTCACAGCTGCCCTGAGAACGTCAACTGTCTTCGCTTGAAAAGACCAATTGTTTTGTATGATGGTGGATTCCAGCCCACTATTCCGTCCATGGCCTTACCCCTGAACCCCAACGCTACTAACCCCTACCAACCCTTACCCTTTGGAACCGTCGGAGTAACTGACCTTCGGAATAGCCGGCTGGTACGTGATGGTGTGTTGCCAAAGAGTTGATCATTTGGTGTGGTGTGTTTTGGACAGGTGAAGATATGGTTTCAGAATCGGCGCAGCAAGGTGAAGAAGATGTCGAAACACGGCGGCGGATCTGCGGCACATTCCACCATCACCGACGCCGACTGCAGCGTCAGCGGCACTGACGAGATCGGTTCCAGTGACGACGACGCCGACGACCAGCCACAACCGGAAACACGTGACTCCAAAATGGCCGCCACGCCGCCCGGTGACCAATGTATCAGTCCGCAGTCCTCCCTGACAGCACAACACAGCTACCTGCCTCCTAACCTTCCGCCGTCGCAAATACCTCCTCCATCGTCGTCGTCGTCGTCGTCCTACTTTATGCCGGGAATAATTCCCGACTGGACCAATTTACCGCCGCCGCCTCCACCGGTCGCGGTAATTCCGCCGACGTATTCGGACTACTTTTACCCGTCGAACGCTGCGGCAGCCATGGCGGGGTACCATGCGTCCTCGGCTACGGGCGCGGTCGGGGTACCAACCTGCCCCTCATCGGTCGGACCGCATCATCACTGGTACACGACTGGCCCGTCGCAACACACGTTGCTTGCGTGATTCGCGGCCTGTTTTTAGTTCGAGCCCAACGCTATGCACGGAAGATTGGCGATTTCGATACAGAACGTTGCCAACGTAACGTTTGTCGCGAATTTCGTATTGTCACGCAAACAATCATATTCTCAAGCGTTAGTAAATAAATTCCGACGCTCGATCGACTTGTGCGCGCACGGCTTATTATCCACACATGCCGATGGGCAAGGTGTGGATATATCGGTCAATGTTCGTTTGTAATTTTGTGTGTGTTTGTACCCTGTTCTGATGGTGCCGTTAAGAATCTACTCACTCACTCACTCACTGTGATTGTACGGTTGAGGATTTCTCCGCCGACGATAAAGCTAACGGCGTCCAATTTTGCACGGTGGTTTATCGGCGTCCTGGGCAGGGAATCTCCCATTTTTGTGAACTTTGCGTCCCCAGAAGCCCCAAAATCGGACGAATCGGCCAGCGCGCCCTTGTTGTAGTGCGATGCTTGTAGGCTTTTCTGACTCACATGCGTATCAAGTTCGCGCGGCGTGTGGACGTAAGATTGACATGTGTGGATATACGTCAGTCCCCGAAGACGGACGTACTTGTGTGGTTTCATCCGCTGCTAAACGGTCTTCTTTTTATGCGTTCGACACCCGACAATGTCGGCGAAGCAATTGCCTTTGCGCTGTCCATCCGCCGCGTTCGCCCGTTCGTCCGGACAGATGCTATTACCACGATATCCCATGAACGGCTTGAGCAATCTCGATCAAACTTACGGGCATATTCGTTACCCAACATTGATGACCTGGTTAGATCATGGAGGTCACTGGTCAAAGGTCAAGGTCACAACAGGCCTAAGTATGTGGTGGCGTAGGCATCCACGTCGACGCTTGAATGTTGAAGTCCATGTTCTAGTTGTAAAATTAATGTGTACGGACGTAGATTTACTTTACAAATGCAAGGAACGTGGTCAAAGTCGTAACGACGCTGTAAGTGGGCGGGCTCCGATTTGACGAACAAATCGCTGGATGACGCAACATTCCGAGGAATATTTCCGCAAAATCGAGATTTTTTTTCCGACCAAATTTGCCATCTTATCCAAATTATGCAATAATCTTTTCAAAAGTATAGACGCACGGACGCACAGACATCCGTCAAAATTCTGTACTAACGCAAGAGAAGCAATCTAAACTGCATGTAAAGACAAATATGGTGGAATACATAAGGCACATGGTTATATAGCCAACTTACAGGGGTTGGAATTTATCTTTAGGCGTGTCAATTTGTTTCGCATTGTCAAACTTTTCATTTCTCATTTTCATTCTCTCATCACTCAGTCTCTCGTCCGTTCTGTTTGTTTCGCCATGTTATCGCAGTTTGTCCCAATTCGTTGGTCACCTTCCGGCAGTATTTTCGGTTAATTGCAGCGTTTCGTTTAGTTGTTAACAATGCATGCAAATTTCTCGGTTTCGGTTTCGGTATTCAATAATCCGGCGACAGTCACCGGTGATTAACTATATAAATGTAAAAAAACTGTCGTTTTGTAACAACGTGTAAGGCCCATAACTGACACATATAAAACAGCAAAAATTAATTTTTGCCACGTCAAGGGCAGTGGATATAATACACAGTTCTTATTATATCCACGGCCCTTGACGTGCCAAAAATGAATTTTTGCTGTTTTATATGTGTCAGTTATGGGCCTTACACGTTGTTACAAAACGACAGTTTTTTACATTTATATTTTCAGTTTTTCTACTACATTTATTTTGCGGATGTATATTATTGCACAAGCCTATTTAACGTGTTGCGGTGTTGCAAAAACAAACGGAAGCCATACTGGGATACTACTGGCGGTTTAAATTTAGTATTCGTCGTCATTAACACGTCATCCGCTGACACAAAGTAACTACTTTTGCTTACTTGTCCCATCCAACTGGAAAATTGCATCGGAATTCGACGAAAAGATTATGGTGCAAATTCTTACTGTACAATATAAATATACTGCATAGTCGTACAGCTTAAAATGAACAAGTAACACACTGGTGTGGCAATTTGTGGCTCGGAAGTCTAGTGGTTAGGGCGTTGG
>Ga0209780_1000633_pt1 | contig 19710 bp, 10 predicted proteins | sample WorMetexBAHAMAS2_FD_187384 | JGI IMG/M metagenome (GOLD analysis project Ga0209780, IMG submission 187384) | Marine gutless worms symbiont microbial communities from Max Planck institute for Marine Microbiology, Germany - Inanidrilus exumae... | ecosystem: Host-associated > Annelida > Digestive...
AGTCCTAAAAGAGTAGTTTCTTGAATCTAAATTTTCATTCGTGCATTTAGGATTTTTAAAATGTATCAAACACAGTTTTATTTTTATAAATATATCATTGTAAGGAAACAGACTAACCATATCAAAACTGAATGATGCTATTTTTAGAACTGCATTCTTTCATTGCTTTGATATTGATGGTTGGGTGGCTGGAAGGAAGTATGGTCCTTACAAATTCTGTTCTATTAATCTCTAGAGGTTATCTTCCAGAACTGGTGTAGGAGGATCCAACGGGGACTCGGCTGATTCAGTTTCACTTGGAAAAACATTCTGTTAAACGGAAGTAGTATATTCTTTCAAAAAGGAATGTCAGCCTTCACTGTGAGTTGGACTTTGTGGACCACAGTCCAGACCATGTACACAAGACTACACATGGACAGTGGTGGTACAGCTGTTGTATATGCACTGTGTAGGAGACGTAATGGGCTGTGGCATCTTGTTTCCACGTGACTACCGACGTGAGTGGGATGATGTTGACGACCCTGCTACAGCAGCGGTTGCCGGCGGTGACGCAGTGAATGGAGCAGCGGATGTGGAGCTCGATGGTGGCGATGCAGGGTTCAGCTCATCAGAGTCCGAAGATGAACAGTGGTGGGAACGACCGAACCCAGACAACGGCACTAAAGTACAGGTAGGTTGCCTGTACTCCTGATGGAAGTATAAGAGTATGTAAGTAAAGTAAGTAAACTGTGTATAGCAAGTAGCATCAACTTAGCTTTCAGTGGAGTCATTATTCACCTTTTCTCTGTCCACTAACTGAATGGAAGAGACGTCATTACTCATTGCTGCAACATTCTATGACTCTTGAATAGCTAACTGCACGAGCAATGGACAAGCGTTTACCAGTAGGCTAACTGAACTACACATAGAGAGTAACGGTCATCATTCATTGTTGTAATTATTATTCAGCTCGAAGCTAGGCTTTAGCCGAATATTGGAATCACTTTACGGCGCGTTTTGGTGGGGTTCACGCGTTCGGCTATAATTCCGCCAAAGTGTTTTTTGTCAGATAAGCAACGCACGGTTTCACAGATTTCCCGTCAGCGAAATTTCACGAAATTTGAACACAATCGATCAGTGTGGCGATGAAAATTTTCGGGACAGAATTTTGACAATTTTACTGTAAGGGGTGGTTTTTCCAACAAAGCGCAAAAATTTCTTTAAATTTTTCAACGTCTTGTGACTTCAGGCCGCCATAACTCCACAATGATTACAGATCGCCGGAATTCACTACCAAAATAACCCATAGTTTCCTTTTTTTACCGTTGGAATCAATTCAGTCATTCCCCTGGTCTGTACAGTCCGTACAAGAAACCTCCCCCTAGTTTTCTACGCTGTTCGACGCCGGTTGACAACATGGCACATAATGCTGACATCACTCTGTCAGAGGCAGCCAATCACCATCGACTATTGTGTCACATGACACTAGGCCTCACTGAATGCAGGAAGTAAACAGCTTGTGCACAGATAGCCGAGTGCTTCGAGCCGAATACTGTATTGTAGGCATTCCACACAAGACAGCCATCTGGTTCATTCTGTTCCACATTCATAGCCTTGAAATCCACGTCACTGTTGAAATATATCTGTTTTGTTGTTGATTTGTTTTACATTGAGACATTGCAACATTTATTATACTAATATAATATACACATTTGTATTTTGCCAGGTTGTACTTTATGTTGAGCTTTTAGCATTGCCATCAATGCTATACATTGCATACGGTTTTTACCGCACAACGCTATGCTAGCACGGTATATGCTGTCATCGTGTGTCTGTCCATCTGTCGCAAGTCTTGCGAATTCTACTAAAATGACTGAACCTAGGGCCGTGCAAGCAACGCCGTACGATAGCCCAGGGACTCTGGTTTGCCGACGCAAAATTCCAACGGAGGCCCCAAATAGAGGTGGGGTAGGTTTAGATCGGCGATTTTCGACCAGTATCTCACTATATCTCAGAAACGGTGAAAGATAGGGACATAGAATATATCAAGTGCTTGGCCTTCGATGACAGACTACTGCCTAATGGGCGTGGTCAGTCACGTGACCCGTTTTTTAAATTTTGCCCCAATCATGTTTTGGGAATCAGTGAAGCTATTCACTTCAAATTTCATATGTGCTCATTGATATATAGGAGGACTAGTGCATGCGTGATATATTACCCCAAAAGGGATGCATGATGTGTCTCATGACCTCCTTCAGTTTTGGGAAACAAGTGATAACATCTCGTTAACTGTGCAATATAGAGACATAGTTGTAATGGAACACTAATAGGAAATCGTGTGTGGCCTATCGAATGGCACCATTGCCAGTGCCCTTAAATGACTTCGAATGTCAATTTTGCTGGTTGTAACATTTCTAACTCTCCCATACCTCATGAACTATAGCACAAATTTACTAACACAGAGCGTTGCACGGTCCCTCCACAGTATCAGAGCTTCTCGTCAGTTATACGATTGTTAAATAGGTTTCATATAATTGTATATTACGTAGTACTGACCTACTGACCATCATGTAATTGTTGATGCACTTCTAGGTGTTCTTTACACGGAACGGGAAGACGATCGGAAAGCGGGAAGTCCGAATACCGAAGGGTGGGTTTTACCCAACTGTTGGTATGTTGAGCAGTGATGAGAAGGTTCGTGTTGACCTGCGACCTATGACCGGCTGAATGTCTAGTCCTGCGATGTCATGTCCAGCGCACATTCCAGTCCTGTGATTTACTGCTACATGTCGTGCTGTGATGCTGTTTCCATAGCAACTTGTCAGAGATGAAAGCTAGTCATGATGGCAGTTGCATGTATGCCGTGGCATTGCTGACGCTTGGCTTAAGTTTCAGCCAAAACTGTTCTCTGCAGTTTCTGTCCAGTGATACAGAGTCATATGTCACAGCGCCTCTGAAGTTACGACCATATGGCGCTATGCAAATGTGTATATTATTATTATTATTATTATATAAATATTCATGACGTTTTGAACCGAGCTACAGCTTCTCCTTGATTCACTGTTCATAGCTTCCATCCAACACCAACATGGCTGTCATGTCAACAGAGTTGTCGCTTCGTTTGCATAAATGTTATAAAATTTTGTGGATTTCACTAGTGGCTAAGAATGGTAAAGGTGGTTTACGACTGCAAAGATTTTCTTGCTAGGTTTGCTGACATACATTAAAACGTTGACTTTTCTGTTGAGTAATTACTCTAAATAGGTTTGTGAATGTAATCGTCAGTATCTGCAGTGTATCTATGTGTACAGTAAGTGCAAAGATGAATCATAGCTGTGCAGGAAGTGCCATGTCAGTGTGATAAATTACTGGCCAGTGTGCCAAAAAGTACTGTATTTGTGGATAATGGTTGTAGCCGTAGTGCCACCATTGAAGCACAGTTTCAACAACATTCATTTAATTTGCCGTTATCAACATATTCACACATCACCAGACAAACAGTAATATATCAACATTTTCATGCACAAAAAATACGTCGCTACTGTTTTGTCCCTTATCACTGTGTAGTCGGCACACAGCCTCACAGTATACAGCAATATGGTGATTGGTGTCAGATGTGTCGACTGTTACATAACAAAAATTAGTCCCGTACGGAGACTGACGGTCGACTTCCGCTAGGGCAGACTAGGGCCGTCAGACGTGATTAGGACCAAAGTTCAGAGGTCACGTGACGGAAAACTAGGATGAATTTCAAAAATCTGACCGATGAAATTTTAGATATTGCCGCCTAATTTAAGAATCCATGGTCATTTGTCAGCCCTCATTATAAATGGGGGAGGAGATAGAGTTTGAAAATGGTCGAATTTCAGACTTTCATGGGCTCCTGACCTTGCCTTGACCTTGGATCCGGGCATGGTCATTACCTTTTTTTCATCTCTCATCGAGTACTACCTATATACCAAATTTCATCGAAATCGAAGAAACTTTGTGGACGGACGGACGGACGGAAATTTGCCACCCATAGTATTAGGTCGACTTCCAAAGTTTGGAAGTCGACCTAAAAAGGGACCTTGTCAGTTAACTGCATACTGTACAAATTGTAACAGCCCGCCCTTCAAGTGTCAGTGTAGAGACTTTACAGGTTAAAGCTGTGCCACAACAAATCACAGTCGAACGCTTTCAGGAATGCATCACTCTAACATTAGCTTCCACGCATCACTTGGCAGGTTTTTCTAATGGAATGCTCTCACGTTATATGTGAGAACTGCTACGGACATTTATCCGTTGGCCATCTTAACTGATGAACCGGAGTCAGATGGGTCTCCTCAGGTCCTCGTCATCATCCAACTTCCTGGAACAAACCTCTGGTATTAGTGAAACAGGTTTCTTTATTGGCTGGACATCGTTCCTGCCAACGGCCATGCATAGGCATCAAAGCACTGAACTACTAACCCTAACCAGTAGCCTGGCCTTTTTCTCATCCACAACCAGACTCCTGCTGGAAGTAAAAAAGTAAGTAAGTAAACAATGTATAGCAGTTTAGCATCAACTTAGCTCTTCACCGCTACGGAAAAATCGCATGCCATATGGGATCACACAGTGTTACTTGCCACCCGACAGAGGTGAGAATCCCGTCTTTAACCCCAGCCATAAGCAGGTACTCGACTTAGCGACCCTGAAGGGATGCAAGACTGAGTTGACCTATGTTATGTGAAAGCCATCGACTGGGAATTGAACCTGCGACCTGTAAATCGCAAGTCCAACGCCCTACCACTGAGCCATCACGCAACACAGCCACCATGCAACACGAAGGAAGGGCCATCACTGCCTAATGTTGGCTCTCCAGTGCCAGTAGCACATTATCCTGAATAAAGTATATTATTTATGAGCAGTCTTCACTTGCCTTAGTTTTTAAATTTATGCACGTGTCATTGTCTGAGATGTTACATCCATGTCACTGTGGTTCCAATTTATAATCAACCAACTCATAACATAAAATATGCAAAAACGTGATGCAAACCCAACAGGATATTACTGTAAAACCCTTTAATTTGGCTGCCCTAAAAATTGGTGACTTCACGTTCAAAATTATGTTGGCGCATTTTATTTCGTCGAATTCAAACCACACAGTTCCAACACACCAGTGATGCCAATTAAAGTTGGTATAGTATCGATATTTACGCCCTCTAATTCTGCGGTTTGTTTAGCTCGCTAAATAAAGGGCACGCGAACATTAAGGGTTTTACAGTAGCTAGATATACTTTAACAGCATAGTATGCAGGGCATTACAGCCTGTAGGCACAACTGCACGCAACAGGCTACATGTCATGCTTCAAGCAAGCATTAAGCTACATCACAACAGAATACACTTAGATTAGATCTCTCACGCACACACACCACCATTAGCAACTTGTTAATTACAATGGCGTCAACGAACGCAAAACAACCAACAGAGCTATGCTGGCAATGCAAATGTAGTCGTGTGCTCAAAAATAGCGATTAACTTTATTTATGCTAAAAGCTGAAACACTTTGAACTGCTGACCCTCAGACAATTAACAGACGTCACCACTGCAGACAGTTTCATCTTTACCTGACAAATATTCAAAGACGAGAATGATCCACTTCACTGTGTGTGAAACAACAAAACGATCATCACTGGATTCAGCACACATGAGCGAGCTTGCCATTAAGTATGCAAGTGAAGACCTAATGGTGACTTTAACTTATCACACGCACACGACGGTCCTACTTACTGTGTTGGCCCGGGCCGACAACATTCTGCAGTATAATGCTGCTAACACAGCAAGTGTTGTTATTTTCAGAAACTGTCTGAATAAATAACTGGTAGTAAACAGGAATATAACAGTCGACCATGCATCAAGGATGTCGCCGTCGCTACGAGAAAATACTGTCACCTAATAAAACAAACGATCAATACACCGTGGTGCACCAGTCTTGAAGTTTGTGTAACAGCCGAGTACAGATCCAGGGGATGGGCAATACATCCTCCCGCTATCCCCCCATCCCTCTTACTGAATTATCACTCTCTCTTGCGCTATTTCAAACTATATTTTTTAAATTTTCACATGGCAGCATGGCCCAGCCCAGACTCCCTAGTGGTGCTCCCGTATTCAGTTGCCGCATGTTGCAAATAAGCATCATATCCCCCTGCAATACTTTGCAACTTTTTGCAACCTCCCGGGGACGGAGTAACAATTCACGTAACTGTATCTCAGTAGGTATGTGGCACTAATCTCTATCAAACATTTTTGTTTGTCCAATTCCGCGACCTGATGTAACTCATCTGCTCCTGCAGTCTTCTCCATCAGATCATTTTGCTCCAACTGATCTGATCCACTTTTCATGTGACATGCCTCACACATTTGCAAGTTGAAACATTTACGCTAGATACATGCATCAAGTTTTGGACAAATATTTGGAACAAAAGTCATAAAGAGCAACAACAAAAGTGGAATAGCTCTTCGTTTACAAACATCGCAGCAAAATCATCCAATTTCATCCAGTCCATAAAAGGAATTACAATTGAATAAACTGCATCACTTTGGTCCAGTTAATCTAGGTTATACACAAGACCAGAGCAATATTTTTGGAGCTGGTGAGATTAAACTGCTCCAGCCTATTAATATGGAACTATCGCATGCTCTACAGTCATCCGCTGTTTTCTACTGTAGCTCCATACTCACTAATATGTATTACCTGTATTACACGAAGATAAGATAATAAACAACGTAGTTATTATCAGCAACATTTAAAGATGGGGTTGAAAGAATTTCCACTTTTCAAAACAGAGTGCATCAAGGGACACACTTATTCCTCGGTCATTCCAAAAAATATATTTTTGCTAGTTTAAATGATGATTTTGATGCTGAAGAATATTATGATCGAAACTGCTGAGAACCAGCTTGGCAATACCTGAAGTCAGCTTTGACGTCACGCTTCACTGTAAACAAAACGTGTTGTTTTGTGGATTAAATGATAACAAAGTATAGATGGCTCATAGGTGCATTGTGCCTGGATGCAAGTCAGCGTTGCACCTGTTTCCAACGAACGTCGCAATGACTGGATGCATTTTGTCCGATGCACCAAATACTGAAAGCTTTGACGTCACTAGCACAAGAATAACTAATGGGCAATTTACAAAACAATAAGTCATTTTTAGAGTTTGATCAAAATTTATCGTTTACTAATTACAATAGTGCCTTTATTCAGTAGACTCCTTTACACCAACAAATAAAAAATGTCTTTCAACCCAGCCTTCAAAACTTCATACACCTGCTTAAACGTTACTGACTGCAATGACATATGGGCCATAGATGAACGCTATGTACAGAGCATAATCAAATACATGATTATAAACCATAGAGGGACTGGTACGCTGCCCTTGTTGGCTGGGCTGTCACAGTCGATACCCTGTGGAAAATGTCCCATATATGGATCACTGCCGCTGTAAGAAATGACGTCAGCCAGCAAATACAGCATTATGTACACTACTATGGTGCACTGGAAATATTGTGCAGACCACAAACAGATATAGTGTACAATATTACATTAATGAAGGAAGCTGAAGTTTCACCCAATGATCTGTTCAACAATAGTGGATAAATATCAGTTTTTGCCCAATAGCTTGGACACGGCTCGCAGTCTCTGCCGACCAGCGGGTCAAATGTGATTAAGTCAGTTGTTCAGTGCTTTGGGGCACTTGAGTCGCTAGCGACGCCATCTGGTGACGAACGTGTATTCAAGGCGTCCGACGTCGGTGAAACAACTGAAGAAGGAACTACATCCGGTGACGCGAATTTAGATGCCATGTTCTCCGGCGAAGAGAACTTGCCCGTGCTGGCACTCTGAACAGGCTTGCGCACCTTGTCAGCCTTGCGGAACACCGTGATCTCCTACATAGACACACATGTCAATTCACCGGTGGTTATTTTAGCAAACATCATTTGTTGGCTACCAGGTTGCTCCTTCTATTATACACATTGTTACGGCGCAATGATGGTGCAGACAGCACCACTCCGGACAACCTCAGCGTCTTCTCGCTAATCCAAATGAGCTAGTAGTCATCAAACAAAATCTTCCTGTCCTTCACTCGGGTGCCAGCTAAGACAGTTTGAACCACGTGAGGCATCACACTGGCTATACGTTACAAACTCTAGAATATCAACCTACAGAGTCAATGGCCCAAGAAAGGCATACAAGAGCCCCTACCTGTCTCCAGTATGGATAAGGGATCCTTCACCTTTGCCTTGTACAAGTACAAACAAGGTGTTGCCCTAACGGGACGTAACCGTACTGGCCCGCCGTGCGGTGTCAGCCGCCCGCACACGCGTCTGGCCCGGCAGTGGCCAACCGACCACGCGCCTAGCGGCCGGCTCGCCCACCTACCGGCAGCGTTACAGACGACAGACGCCTGCGAGCAAAACAATACTGGCCCATGAGGAGGGCCAGTAAACAGCAGACAGCAAGCATGTACCTGCTGTTTGAAGTATCTCCGATCCTCCTCATCGACAAGGACAAGGTTCAAGTAGTAGCGAACGGAGAATTTCTTGTTGATGTCTCGCATCGTCGGCGTCAAGTCATAGCCGTTCAGGAACAACCGGATTGGAATAGATTCACCTGACAAGTGATTTAACCAGTTACTGTTATGCTTCATCAAACGTGGTGTATACCATCACTACCACCAACTCTTGCCACATCATTCATTATGACATGGGTTGACTACTGTAACGTCGTCTTGGCAGGTCTGCCCCAGTGTGCACCTCAACAATTGCAGACCGTCGTCAATGCTGCAGCACGTCTGACTGCCGGCGCACAGAAGTATGACCATGTTACCCCGCTGCTAAAAGATCTGCACTGGCTGCGGGTGCCAGAACGTATCACATACAAGCTGTGTGCTCTGACGTTCAGATGTCTCAACGGCTTAGCACCGCAGTATCTGTCTGAACTACTCCAGCCAGTCGCTGACCTTGAGTCAAGGCAGAGGCTGTGATCGTCATCAACTTCTCAACTGGTTGTGCCGTGCATGCAACGATCGGCGACCGCGCCTTTACTGTCGCCGCGCCGCGCGCAATGAACAGTCTGCCTGACTCACTGCACCGACTGTCATCATTGGAACAATTCAAGAAACTTTTGAAAACTCATTTATTTAAAATTGCATTTGCACAACAGGACAGTTTGTGATTGTAAAGTGCTCTTGAAGTGGCTTGCGTTGCCTACAGTGCTATATAAGTTGTCTAAATTAAATTACATTACGTTACACCACCATCTCCATTTCAACAGCCATTTTCCTTATGAACCTGGCTTACCTGGTCCCCTCAGTGTTCTCCTCCTCCTGTTCCAATGACAAATATAGCACGGGCTTTTTATTGGCTGCATGTCCTTCCAATCATCTAACCAGCAGTGTCCATGCATTGAGGTGAACTCAAAGCATTAACCCTAACTAGCAACATCACCAACTACCCTCACCCACTACCAGCCATCGGGGATGGGGCAATGCTCCCTTTATAGCTGCTGCCCAACACCAGTATGCTAAGGGTGTATAGACAGGGCAGTGCAATTACTACTGCAACTGATCACCATGATGATCGCTGCAGTCACCCAAGCAACTGTGCATTCACTACATGCAACTGTTCATGGCAAAGCTAAGCGTGAGTCCGCCTGGCATTCTGTTGTTCTAGACTGTAAGCTTGTGCCACTACATAATAACACGTACCAAAGTTTGCCTGCTGTCTGTTATATAAAGTCCATGCGGTATGGCTGGCAGTGTCTTCCAATGCAAAAATTTAGGAGGTGGGCAAAAACTCGCCAACTGTTCTCAGCCGTTTCTGGACCAAACTTCACCCAATTTGGTGGGCATGTAGGGGAGTCCCTGTAGATTGACAAGTTTATTTCCGATTGCTGATATCATGTTCCGTTGCAGAGACATGTTTGATCAAAGTTCAAAGTCGGTCCCAAAAAAACGTTTTTTGCACCCGTGGCGGGTATATGCCCGGGGGAGTTCGGACCAAATTTTTCAAATAGCAGTCATAAGTGAATACGTGTCCAAGTTTGTTTGAGATCCGTTCAGTGACCTCAGAGATTAGGCGTCGAAAAAAAGAAAGGAAGAAAAAACACAGCCGTAAAATATAAGTCTTCGGCATCACAATGTGGTGTCGGATAAACAGCATATATCACCATCCTGTGTGCAAGGGAATGATGGCACTGTTCACGCAAATAACTCAAGTCAACATACAAAATAAGTAACTTAACTTCAAAAAATAGTTACAGTAACCTTACTTGAAACTAAATTCCATGTAAAAGATCTACCTCTTACTGGTGCACCGTCCATTATCTCAAACTTGGCGATCGTCTCGTTCTCATTGTATGAGTTGGAACCTGCAGTCAACAACACACGCACACGGCTGTTCACAGCTTCAGCAGTTCACACTGGAAACACTGGGCGTCTCGCAGATTTCTCAGAACAGCTTTAACATAGCCAGACACTGGTTGGCTCGTTTGTTTGCTGTAGCATAATGCCTTTTTTCAGCAAAGACAGATTACATAAAGTCCACAGTGTTAAAGGTGTCATATAATAGTCTACTTGCATTTAATCCTCACCAGTAAACAGAAAGAGCTTCCCATGCAAAAACACAACATGAAATACATGCTGGTGATCTGTGAAAGTGCTACAGCTACAATTTCTTGAGAAGTCTTCTACCTTGTTTTAATGCCACAGAACGGGGACCATGGTTTGTTGGCTAGTTAATACTTAATGGCATTTTCAACACAAAATAGGTTATAGAGCACCTTTAGTCTATCGTACAAATTTATCCTTTTGATGAATTCTATAACAGTTTTGCAAAGTGAGTGATCGAGGAGTTATCAACGTTAGTATGAGAACAGTTTAGAATGACTGTAAGAGGAACATTCTCAACGTATGTGTTTTATGAGTCGGACGTGGGTTCATGTTTTGAACTTGGACTGCACTGTAGTTAACTATAATACTAGCATAAAAAGCAAGCATTTTGAATGTAATGACACAAAATTATGCTAGAAAAAACTAGCCATCCTGACAGCTGTCACACTCAACAACCACCTCCTCCATTTAATGACTGTGTTCCAGACAAAACTGCGTCAGCAGATTCCTCATCGGTTTACTTTTTCCACACGTTCCAGAAAAGAACCCTTGGGCACTGCTTTTTTTTACCCGCGAGACGTCCTTTGTCTCAAATATTGAAAGAAAAAGCACTGATACTGTGAAATATTAACAAGCTATTACCTACTTAATGCTGTTGATAATAAACAGTCTGCAGCAAGTGTAGGTAAACTGATATGCCTGCGTGTCAATGTATTGTCAACAGTGATGTCAAGCTGGAGTTGGACTTGAAATATGTGCACTTGGTCTTGGACTCCACTATATCACCAGGCCATGCAGCTCAAAGCCTAATGAACTCAGACATAACTCACTGCATCAGCATTTCCTCATGATCTATGGGCAAGGCTACTAACAACATTACAAAAACTGGCACAGCGCAATTGTTTCATACCTGAGCCTGTCGACTCTCGCTTAATTATCTGTATTTCCATGTGTCGAATCTTTATGCGTACCAATAGGAAGTAGATTTTGCCAACTATGACGTCACGCAGATGGTACCTAGGACCACAGTAAGCATGGTAGTACTAGGAACAAAATACATTTCACTGCTTTAAAACACCGTAGGTTGGGTGACATAAAGGGGATATCCATTGTCGATTATCCCTAAAGTTTCTCTTTCCGCCTGGGAATGCTAACATGGGGTGACTCACGCAGTTATTAACACGCTGACGCTACTGCTGTCTCTTCCACTCTCACCACATTCATTTAGCTTGCCTATATCTCCACAGATAACCCACGGTGAACCGGAACTTTAAAGATCTACCACAGCATCCAAAACTTTTGGCAGTGATAACAAAATTAGCCCCGTACAGAGACTGACGGTCGACTTCCGCTAGGGCAGACTGGGGCCGTCAGACGTGGTTAGGACCAAAGTTCAGGGGTCACGTGACGGAAAACAAGGACGAATTTCAAAAATCTGACTGGTTAAATTTTAGATATTGCCCCTAATTTAGGAATCCGTCGTCATTTGTCAGCCCCCATTATAAATGGGGGAGGAGATAGCTTGAAAATGGTCCAAAATGGTCGAATTTCCGACTTTCGTGGGCTCCTGACCTTGACCTTTGATCCGGGCATGGTCATTACCTTTTTTCATCTCTCATCGAGTACTACCTGAATGCCAAATTTCACCGAAATCGAAGAAACTTTTTGTGGACGGACGGACACACCGACGTACAGACAGATGGAAATTTGCCACCCATAGTATTAGGTCAACTTCCAAAGTATGGAAGTCGACCTAAAAAACGACCAAGTATGGGCTAAAACTAGTTAAACTACTACAAATTTCAACTCGTAAGTCAATAAATCAGTCAACGAAGTTTGCAGTCCTGTATTACACACAGCCTCATAGAAGCAAGATTGACAGCGAGTTCTTACTTTGACTTGTTGTACTCGAACTCAATGTGTAGACAGTCTTCAATGCCGACCTCCATCTTTATAGAGTTGTTCATCTCTGGATAGTGAGACAAGGCATGAACAAGCACCTCTTGCTCTTTTATGAGGTCACTCATTCGACGTATCATCGTCACTCGCAGGAAGTACCTACAGTCAACGACGACACACTACAGTACAGTGTGGAATACTTGGCGCTGCCATTGGCCATTGTTAGCATCAATTTTGCATTCGGCAAGTATGTAATCTCTTTTGTCACTACCACAGCGACTCTTTCTATGCCTTACCATGTCCTAGAAGCTACTTAGCTTATGCCACGTTAAAGGTACACTGACACCTCTGGCAAGAAAAACATATAATAAAGATCTATGTTTTTTTAGAACGATTGACAAGTCTGATTTGTTGCGTATTAGCGAGGAAGAACTGCCAAGGGATGAGGACAAGAAGGCGTTCAGCACAACGGAGCCTGCCGTGGCCGAAGAGTTTGACAGTCACAAAATATTTATCCACAGGCGTGGATAAATATTTTGCAGGTGTCAAAGTAGGCGTGGCATGCAAAACTCGTGACATCATGCAGTGGCAGAATCGGCAAGAAAATAAATTAGTAAACAACTGTCCCAAACATTTTTGCTCCGTTTTCTGTTATTTGTGTTCAATGCGAGCTGTGATGTGTTACATTGTTATCTTCTTTATATCACCTTTCATATAAAGCTTTAATGCCAGACCGTGTCAGTGTCCCTTTAATCAGTACGTTCTACTACTACCATTTTTATTTCATGAACACAGAATATTGCTGTTACTATAACTAGCCCACCTACACATAGTGTAGGGTGGGGCAGTACTGTTTTGCTCTCTGGCGTCTGTCGTCGTCGTCTGTAACACTCCACAGTAGGCCTGCAGGCAGCTTCACCCGCACAAGCCAGGCGATGACGTCATGTCGTCTCCAGTCTAATTATAGCTCCAAGGCAACACTGCACGGTGGGCCAGTAGTGATACTTCCTGTTAGGGTGACACCTTGTTATTATTACTTTCAATCCTATTTTCCTAACATTTTCTCAGCTCTGCACACTTCTGAATACAGCTGACATTTTCGTGACATCTGTTGCATCAACAAATGTGTCCTTATAAAAGTATACACAAGTAACTCTCGTGATTACTGTGAGCAAGCTAAGAGCTCAACAGACAGTGGTATTTACCGCAGCTTGACATTAGTTCCGGTGTATGATTCGTATGGTTTTTCCACCTGGACAAACTCAAAGTCATAGCTGGCATTCTGTGTCAATTCGCCAGGCCGAGCCAGCTCCCGTACCAGTGACGTGAACTCCTGATGACTTCCTCGGTCATAGTACAACTCTACACAGGCAAGCACCTGTCGGCTCATCATCTTCATCCGTTGCAATTATGAGCAGTTACTTCAGTGACGTGTGTGGCATAATCATTACCCATGACGACGTCAGTCCTGAGGGTAGGGTTTTTTTACCGCCGTTTATCTGTGTGTCTGTCTGTTTTTCACACTATATCTGAAAAACTGATGCAGCTAGGATCACCAAACTTCCCATGATCAGTTTTGGAAAGCCATTGATTTCAGGGTCGTTCATTCATTCTTTGCCCACAGTTCAGTCTTTACCGATCTGTCCGATGAATTCAATTTTGATGCCTACTCTGGACCCGTGCTGAGACCTTCATATCGGTCCAATGCGCCAGCCAAAGGAGAGAAAGGGAATTGGTAGGTGTGTGCGGTGTATGTCCGCGTTGTGTAGGGTGGAGGAAAGTACAGTAGGCGTGAGCAGCTTGTCAGGTATTTCTAAGCGCACCCCCTCTAGGCGTGGCCTACTGTCTGGCTAAGCCCGGACTGGCACTTATTCAGTGCCAGCCCTGACCAGCACTTCTTCAGTGCTTGGCCAAAAACAGTGTCGGCATGAGTCTTTGCATTCTTGCTAAGTGCTGGCTTCTTCTAGGTCACCCATCGTGTCAATACGATCCTCCTTTCTCTTCTTAGAGCCAGCATTATCAGACAGCCAGCGACGTCCCTTCCCTCAGCGTGGTCTGGTGGTCAAACGAGAAAAGGTTGAGGCCAGCAGGTGGTATTTCCTGGTTGACGCCAGTGCTTTGAGTGCCGTTCAGTGGTTTAACACTGTTCGTTTATCTGCATCCACCGTCGCCATTTAGTATTATTACTCAGCCCAAAAAATACACAGTCAATTAACCAATACAGGGTCAAAGAATGGGTCAGGTATACAACCTACATCAAAAGCTGTCCCTGTACGTGTCTGTGACTCAGTTGTAAAACATTCACAGTGTGTGCCATGACTGAACAGATGTGAGCAGCGGCAAAGTTTCAATGCTCAGTGTGTGTCTCAGACAGTATCAGCACACACGCCTGCAGTATTAATGTTTTTGGACAGACAAGATGGTTCGACGTAACTCCGTAAAATCTGTGACCAGTCACACCTCTGAACTCTACTAAAGTTATGACCTTACGGTTGGTAATTAAACACACATACCATACTCATTTATACTACTGTTATTTAACACATATCTGCCAACGATGGGTTTTGATCATTTATTAATAGCTGTGTCACTGCAACATTGTGATAAAGACATCATAACTACATAATGCAATGAGTACACTTACCGATCTGTCCAATGAATTCAATTTTGATGCCATGATGCTCTACTTTAGAACCGGACTTCTTCAACACGACATTCACCTACGTCATAAGCAAAAACTTATAAAGTACAAGATTATTAATTATTATATGACATGATTTCCTTATAACAGTCTGAGCACAATACAGGTGTATCAAAGCAGTTTGGTCTAGAAGTTATGTCAGTCCATTCAGTCACTGAAACTAATAGCTTTTTCATGTTTCACTCTGTAGCCATTAGCATAGATTACTACAACAATAATGGATCTCCAGGACTTCATCGCAACACGACACAAAAAAACGTGCTGTGAAAGTCACTTTTCAAATTCTTTCGCAGTCAGACTCAGCAGAAAATATGTAATGAAATGTAAATGTCCAACTGTCACTACACTACCTTGTGAGATACTTGACACCTTTCTGTCCTACGGTGGCTAATAACCCAATTTTTGTGCCACCCTGTACAGTAAATAGCTGCACACACCTTGCCAGAGATGGTCTCTCCGTCAAGGTAGAGATAATGTCGTTCTTTGCGCCCATCCTCTGTACGGATCTCCGCAGTCTTGCGTGTTTCCTGCCCGTCAAACACTATGTCTATGTCGACATTCTGACCGAAGCCAAGGCCAAAGAAACTCTGCGCACAAGTAGCACAAATTTAGTTAACACTTAATTCCAAAAACAAACCAATGGCAATACTGCACAAACCACTGACTGTTTCCATAGTCAAGCCATGTCCCTCAAGTTAGTTAGTTAGTTGGAGTTTAGCCTCCCTTCTCAGCACAAATATGGCTATATCAGAGATAAAAGGTCAGGAGGCACAGCTATCCCTACCAGTGAAGGAAGGCCAGGGATATATTAACATCAACCCTGGCTGCCTTTTTGCTCAGTAGCTGTGCTACAAGGAAAGGGATCGAGAAGCTCATTAAAATCATTACACTAGCGCCTACAACAGGGGGAGACAACTATCACTCTGCAAGACAAAACTAAATCAAATACGACAAAAAAGCATGCATCCTTAACTAAAAATACATAACATAAAAACAACACAAAAAAACTAAAGAAAGGTTTAGTCGCCTCCTACGACATCCGGCCTGGAAATGGAGTGGAAGTATTCTGCTAGAATGGAAAGGGAGTAAAAAGCAAGAAAATAGATGAAGCAAGTAAGAAGGGGAAAATGGAAAAAGTAAAAGATACTAAAAGATAGAGTAGAAAGTGGGGAAGTGAAGAGATAAGGAGGGAAGGGGGATTGCCCCGAGCCCACAGTCCCCACACGGGGCAGCCATGTCCCTCAAAAATCCATGGGACTGCTCACATAGGGATTTTACAGGTAGAAAACTGGCATCGAAGAACTGCTACAAGCACAGTGTTGAGTTTCCTTCAATGCTTTCTGACACCACTGCCCACATCACACAGATCACTTTCTTCCTCATCAACTGGCCGGCTCCTCTAGCACTTGATGGGCTCCCACCATTTCTCACAGCATCTAGTGTAGTCATACAGGATCAGTCGTAGAAGTCCAAAGGCTGACAGACAGCTATGGCTGCAAAATTACCAACCAGTGCTTCATACCCAGCTTAACTGTACAAATCAACGACTATAATATCATATGCTACACCAAGACCAGTACTTCACACATTTATAACAAGCAAAGTTCAGCAGCATTAACAAAACAAATGTCACCAAATCTGCAACATCCAAACCACCTTGCCTAGTAGCTAGCTGTGCATAAGCAATGCCAACAAACACAAATAATTACACAGGCCCTGGGGAAACAATAATCAATAAAAATCAGCATTCTGCAAAAAAATTAGCTGGTCATATTCAGAAATTACATATACTAACTCATAAAAATGTAACTCTTAACTTTCAGTAAAAATTATCAATAAACAAACCATTAAAATTTCAAGTAAAAGTGTAAGACTAGAACCAGCGTGGATTGTTGTAGCAAAACAAAGATCAAGCAACCAACTAAAGTAAAATCATTCCCAAGACAATGCCACATCTTCAACACTAGTGACGTACCATTAGTTAAACTAGAGTTTTAATGACATAAAATTTTAATAATTAGCCACTGATGTGCACAGCCCAAACATTCATGACACTAGCACAAGTCTAAAGGAATAGTGATCAAACTGCTTCCAAATTATTTTCCATAAAGTGGACATCAGCAGTTAGTAATTTCTCGTCAACAAACATGCAGTTAGTAAACACAACTGATAAATGCTCTATTCTCCAAACACCAAATCATACAAAGAACTAAAATTATGCTTCGTTTCCAGCCAAGTGTTGATAATGCTTTATAACAAGTTCTGTTCTGTTCTTTAGCAGTCCTTGATCCAAGTGTTGGCCACACCATGGACGTACTTTCTCCATTTATCTCTGTCCTCTGTCATTCTGACTGACTCTTCCATGGAGAGTCCTGTCCATGTATTAATGTTGTCCATCCAGGCCATGCATGGTCTTCCTCGCCTGCATGCATCTGGCATTATCTCTTTCTCCAGGCAACTCCCTTGTGTCATCATGGTGTGATCATAGTATGCTAGCTTCCTTGCTTTGACAGTGTCTAACAGTTCCCTCTTTACTCCAGCTTTGTTAAGAACCCACCCATTCGTTTTCTTTGCTGTCCATAAAACCTGCAGAATCTATCTCAGTCCTTTCATCTCGAAGGCATCAAGACGTGTTTCTTCATTCTTTCTGAGTGTCCAGCTTTCGAGCCAAAAATTGCAGGCTATTAGCAAAAACTAAGATAAAATGATTGGTCAAAAGCAATAAAAAAACAGCCAAAATGGTAGATCACTATCAAACAATAGTAAACTGCGACACCTGTTGTATTTCAGACTGCAATTAATGCCACTTACTATCTTTAAATGTCAAAACAAATGGTTAACAGCAAACAGTTATACTATTTACAGACATATCTTGATATATACAAAAATACAAATTAACCATTTTGTTATCTAATAAGTGGCTTAACTGCACATGAAAACAACAAGCTTTAATGAGAATGTGAGCCAAAGAGAAATTAACTGCATACGGCCAAATATTCAGCCCTGTATCAACACTGCAACTTACAGCAAGTTGAAACATTTTGGATATTTAACAGATTCCTAATCCTAAAACAAAATGACACAAAGTGCATGCATTGACATAATATACTAAAAACTGTCGACTGCAATAAATTTAATTATATTATTTGACACAATGTTATAAAATTGGAGCTGCTGAGCGATTAATTTTTCAATCGCGTTAATCGCACGATTATTTGTTTTAATCGCACATTAATCACGGTTTTAACACACATTTCCTTTGTGTTGTGTTTCAGGTGTATGGGGTAATGAATGACGTTTCACCACAGAAATTAAACGGCATTAGCAGAAAACTTAAGAGTAGCACAGAAGTGTTGAGTAATAAGAGTTATTGAGTACTGACATATGGGCATATAGACTATCGCCTGCACCTGTTTATCAACTCTGATCTGATACAATACTGCTTTGTTGCCACACCGCATCTGCACTCCCAAAGTTTCACTATGATTTGTCTAAGCACTTGTTTTCTGCACATAATGTTAATATTTGGAACAGCCTGCCTAATTCAGTTGTTAATGATAGCACTATAAATACATTAAAATCACACTTAGATAAGTTTTGGTCACATCAGGAAGTTAAATTTGCTTTTAAATCCGACTTGACTGGAACCGTAAACTGCTCATCAGAAGTTACAAGAACTCAGCTGTCGCAAAGAAAAGGTGTTATGTCTTTTGTTAGATTATTCATTACATGCAGCACTGTTATGGTAAATTCAGCTTATAATTAATAACACAAATGTGAGTGAGCATAAATCTGGGGAAAGAAGTTTTTAAAGATCTGGCACCAGCAGGATTTCAACTTGGCAGTTATGGTACAAGAAGTCATCATGCTATTATTATTCGACCATGGAATCAACACTGAAATCTTCTGCGACATTAAAGATGCAGCCTATATATGAGTCAATCATGTCTTGTAAACAAGAAACTCATTTACTGCAGAGAGACCGTGCGACGTGCATCGTCAGTTTAAATCTTGCTGACTGTATGTATGAAGAGCTCTGCTATCGCACAGAAAAGGGTCATTTGGTTAGGTGTGATGTTGTGCATTGCAAGAACAATAACTGTACAATAACAGTGCTGCATACAACAAATAATCTTAGAGGCTGATACCTCTTCTTTGCGACAGCCTGTAAGACTATTCATTGTATGCAGCACTGTTATTGTACAGTTCGCTTCATAATGTATAACACAGGCAGTAAGTCGTCAGGCTATCATTCAACTGTGGAGTCAACATTCAAATCTTCTGTGAGCGCAAAGACGCAGCTGACATATGAGTCAATCAATCAGCTTTTGTAAACCAAAAGCTCAGTTATGTGGACATAGGCATTAGGCAGGGCTCTCGTTAAGATTTTGTGAGCTGACTCAGGTGTTGATTTTTGTCGTATGTTACCACTATGGGTTTACTTTTGGACGTAAGCCAAACACCAGATGCACCATGTGCAAGTTGTGTGTGTA
>Ga0209780_1000634_pt1 | contig 19693 bp, 17 predicted proteins | sample WorMetexBAHAMAS2_FD_187384 | JGI IMG/M metagenome (GOLD analysis project Ga0209780, IMG submission 187384) | Marine gutless worms symbiont microbial communities from Max Planck institute for Marine Microbiology, Germany - Inanidrilus exumae... | ecosystem: Host-associated > Annelida > Digestive...
GTAATTTACTAAAGCAATCTGATAACTTATTAAGTTCTTCCTGTATATATGCAGACAATTCTGTGAAGAAATGTTAAGTTATTTTTGAGAAATTGCATTTTTCTTATTAAGTTGATCTTAAGTTTTGCGTAAGTTCATCCTAAGTTTTTCTTAAGATTTTCCTAAGACACACTTTATCCTAAGATTATCCTAAGTTTATCGTAAGATATTTTGTAAATCGGGCCCCTGGTCATTTATTACACCTACACGTGTAAAACAACATGAAGGAAATGTGTGTTAAAACCGTGATTAACACGCGATTAAAATAATTAATTGCGCGATTAATGCGATTAAAAATTAGCTGCTCAACACCAATCGACATTTTCTGATATCCACTGTGAACCATCTTTTGAACAATTTTTAGCATGTCCTCTCAGATCATCATCATCAATACAAAAAAAATCTCTAATAATGTTATAATTATTATTACGACTGCACTATTAATATTGCAAGTAGTTGTATAAATTAAGCACAAAAATTGTTTTAAAATAGCTAATATGGCAAAAAAGTACAATACAACAAGATTACCATGCTGAAGGAAATGAGACTATGTACAAGACAATGTAGAACATGATGAATAGATAACCTTGTCAAATATGATGTTAAGATGAATCCACTGATATGCATTGGACATGGAGTATAATGCAAACAGGAAGATGATAAGCCATCGTCGTCGGAAGAGCGAAGTTCTCGGTGGTTCACTGCTCGGTATCAGTGACTCAGTAGCAGCAGCAGCAACAGCGTCACGGTTTGATGCCTGTGCAAACAGCTCTGTACTAAGTGCTGAGGTAGTCACGTCACCGTCGATCTCGCATGATGTATGTTTACAGTCAGCATTCGTCATCATCAAGGTATCACTGTCTGTCAGGCTCAGACACGGTCTCAGCGTCTGTAAAAAGTCTACTGCTTCATTGTGCGGATCTGATGTCGTCAACGGCTTATCAGCGCCACCAGCCGCAGATGACATTCCGTCACGTTCGCTCAACCCTTCTCACATCCATCCAGCCACTCTGCAAGTTGTTGACGTCCACCGAGCAACAGAAATCGCTCGCAAAACCCGCATCTGCATTTTACCGATCGCTTGCCAATTATTAGATAAAATATCATAAACTACGGAAAAGTGAACTGAATGAACAATCAACGCCAAAAGAATGTGAATCAATAATAGACATTACGACAATGTACAAAAATAAATAACACTCAGAAAAGCGGAAGTTTATTGTGTGGTGAAATGTGGTATCGATTTGAAAACGAGATTTTTTATTTTGGTCGGCATAATAAGTATGCAAGAAAGTAAAGGCAGCGATACAACACAGTGTCACAGATAACACACAGTAAACGTCCGCTTTTGGCTGAAGCAATATTACCGCTATTGCACAAGTCAGACTGTCACTCCCAGTCTATCACTGTACTCACATTTTGGTTGAACCGATTGTATTATAGTTTCAAAAATTTGTAATGGTGAATTCACTTAAGTCGCTGAAATAAGGTCTTGTACTTTGCTCCTGTACCCGTACGGGTGCAAAGTATTGTGATCAGCGTGTTTCTATATCTGACTGTTTGTTTGTCTGTCCGCTTGCATATTTAAAAAATCACACGTTTAAATTTCGCCAAATTTTATGTAGGTCTACCTGTTACTTGGGCCGCGGTGAGGTCCTCTGACGGCAATGAGATGCCATAAACTTGACGTCATGTTTTCATATACCGTAATGCAAGGAATAGGCCAGAATCAAAGACGACACATATGTTTCGTCCGGTTTACCAGTCGAACGTCAACTTTTTTGGTCGAAATTGCCATGTGGCAGTATGGGGGCGAAGTTCGCCATCTCCAACTGCATCTTGTGCGCAAAGTACAATTCTTCACTAATTTGTCGGTGTGGAACTAAAACGATCCATGTTGCCATTTTTTTGAGCTAGCTTCTTTTAGGTGAAAACCGATATGGCCGTCAACGTACATGGCTCACGTGTATATATGCTTTGGCTTCTCCAGTCCACTGTGCGCTCCGCCTATTGTTACCGACCGAGTAGCGTGGTCTGTCAATCTGTCAGTCGGTCTGTTACCTAGTGAGCCTTGCAAAAACGGCTGAAGCGATCCAGATTCCATTTGCGTCTAGCCGTACGTCTACGATTCTAGTGGGCCCAGGGAAACACCTGTTGCATATAGCGGCCGCTTCGGGCGAATACTGTATTGTTTTTATTCGACACAATACAGCCTTCTAGTTTCATGTTATTTTGGGCCATTGTCTGCACTCTTAAAACTATTTCCGACATTAACTTCTACTTTCAGTCCCAAATCAGACACCGGATTTAACTGAGGTTTCCTATATAACATATACTGGATGTCCGACGTCCTTTTAAGTGCATTTTCATGCCATAGCACACTTTTCGAGTCAAAAATGGCGGCCAAAGCTACTTCCGGTCGGGTCGGTCGGGGCTTGGCATTTACGCCATTTTCTCCGGTTTGTCACTCCACGACGACGGTTCTAAGCATTTTCAGTCGATCCCCACCAATCACTTCTAAAATGCCGATTTTTTCACTGCGCGACGCTATGTTAGTGCGATGTATTATACATCGCACTAACATAGACACATGATGATGGCATATACATCATGTATATGCCATCATCATGTGTCTGTCTGTCTCTCTGTCTGTCTGTCCGTCTATCACAAGTCGAGTTCTACGAAGATGGCTAAACCTACGATGACAAAAACAACGCCATACGATAGCCAAGGGAATCTCAGAAACTGTGTAAGATATGGATATAGTTACTATAGAACGCTAATAGGAAATCGTACGTGCTCTATCGAATGGTTCTATTTTCAGTGACCTTCGATCAGTGTGATAAACTGGTGACTGTCGTCGGTCACCAGTTTATCGCACTGACCGTCGACATCTGTGTACAACACGGTGGGCGCGACGCAGTCGGTTGTCATAAATTCAAGGAACTTACCATGTTCGGGCGCATTTCGTGATATTTTACTGTCATTTGACGTACGCTTAAAACTATTTCCTTTTTCAAAATTCTACTTTCGGTCTGAAGCCAAGCAACGGTTTGTTGTTTGGTTTCTACTTCCTACAATTCTTAATAGTTTATATGCTTATGCAATTTCGTGAAAATTTTCTGCTGAAGTTGCAAAACATTGGATGGTTAGTGTCTTTTTAATCGGCTCTTCAACTCACAACTGCTTAAGTTAACAGTGTGGCGTTACTGATGTATAGGCCCTATGCAGGATTTAATAGAGGGGATACCGGTAGGGTTGAGACCCTAATCGAGCGAGCGCAGCGAACGAGAAAAGTTTTTGACATACGCATAACTTCATTATTTATTGACTTTCACACAGCATCTTCTGTTGATTTTCATAATAAAAGAGGCTGACTCCATGCACTAAATCATTATTAGTAAAATTTAAATTATTTTTACCTTCAAAGGGGAATATGCCATAGCCTAATGACATCCCCTAAATACGCCACTGTAAAGTTAAATATCTCGATAAATTTTAACATGTCATAAATGTAATAGGTTCGTGACAAATGTTTAACATATAGCAGCAGAAACAAATACATAGCCTATACACAGATGACGTTCTAATACACATGAAACGCCAAATTCTGCCACATATTACGCAAACACGAACTCAGCTAGGCGTCATCATAATATGCAGTCAAACTTAGGCTGCTGTCGTTACTCATAAGGCACTGATTAGATGGCAAAATAAGCTGCAGATGACATTTTTAACACAGCCGAAGACGTCGGCCGACAAAACGACCCTGCCTGCTATAGTCTCGATGTTGAATGATGCAGTCGTGCAGTGTCGTGTTATCGCTCAGATCAACACACATGATGATGACTTCCCGCCAGTCTCTGTCTCACTGCCTGTCAATTTGTCACGGCGAACGAGTACACGTTCTGAACACGCCAGTCATCACATCATCGATCGACTGCTAGACGATATAGTGAAAAGAAACCGGCACTCGATCACAAGAGTGCAATGGCCCAGGCCGGCACTGTTTTTGTTAAATTGTGACCTTGACCTTTGACCCCCAAAACAAATGGTTTCCAGGACTCATCGTGGAACATTTTCGTGTCAAGTTTGGTGACCCTTGCTGCAACGGTTTTTGAGATATCGTGCGGATGAACAGAGAGACAGACAAAAGCCGGTGGAAACCGAACCCAGCAACAGTGCCGCCGGCGTGCGTAATGACGAACCGTACACTCGCCGTACAGAATTCACTGTCGCACGTGCGTACAATGTCACCCGCTCAATTGATAACGCACGGTGCGTGCTAATGTTAGTCTATGATCATTCAATGTGTGCTGCCGAACTGCAGTAACACACACTCTGTCGATAGACACCAACTGTTGAGTGACGTAGGATAATTATGACACGGAAACGTCGTTCAACTAGATAAACCTCACGCGACCACTGTAGCAACATCTTTTAGACGACCGGCGAAGTAACAAATCGAAATCATTGAGTGTGAGGATAACGACCTGCGAGACGTCGCCTGTTGATAGCGACCAGAGCGTCACTCAGCTGCTCTAACACATCACTGACGGACTTGGAGGACAACAGCTGACAGTGCAACCAGATGAATAGCAGACGACAGCCGTGTTGACGATAAACACTCGCTCCTATACACGTTTAGCACACACGCAGACACCTTGTAACAGCGTCGCTTAGCCTGACAGTCCTTCGACTGGCAGTGCACAAGCATACTTCAAACGTCTCCTCCGAGATCTCCGCAGTTCGCCATCGAAGACTGTCTGTCAACTGCTGTGTGCGACGTCGTACACGTTATGGGACGACTGAAAACACAGGACCGGGAACGGCTGGACATTCTATCCTGGCAACTAACCAACAGTATCGAAGCACACAAAGCACAGACCTCGACCAGTGGCCTGACGTCCGTCATTCTTTCTTCGTCCACCGGTCTTCTGACGGAACAAGAGCCGGCTCCCAGATCTAGGACCATGTCAAAAACTTTGGCTACGGTTAAGCAGACGAACATCATCCAGAGTCGCTGTGTTTCTGTGATTTTGGCGCCATGATACAGATGTCAAGATTCACTTACTTACTTACTTACTTACTTACTCATACATGTATAGAGGCAGTGAGACCTGTGTAGTGGCAGTGTATAGCTCGGATGTGTTCGTCGGTGAAGTACCAGTGTCTCGCGAGCTTCTCCCAGTCATTGCGTCTCAGATGTTTCACGGACAGCCGCCACATCAGCTGTCTGAGATGCGACTCCGTCTCCATGGCAACCTGTGACTCTACAGCCAACTGTCCACACCTCGCATCGTCATCAGCAGCGGTGACGTCACCAGGCACACGTGACGTCATTCTCACACCGCCATCATCATCATCGTCATCGTTATCTCGTGCAGTTGACAACTCAGTTAGTTCTTCTTCAATGTTGCTCGTGTCCGCCGCGTGTCCGAGGTCACCACCCTCAAGGTCACAAGAAGTATCCTCAAGGTCACGGTTCTGTGACCTCTGATGACGACGACGATGAGAAGGACGCTGACACGTAATGACGCCTGCCACATCAGCGGCGTTCGTCTCCAGTAGGTTGACAGCGGCGTCACTCGGGTCAGCGATGCTCGGCTGACGTTCATAGCTCTCCGGTTCACGACGAAGGTCCGAGCTGTCCACCGCTATCATCACTGATTCATTCACATCGCCGTCGTCAGCAGCAGCAGCAGCAGCATGGCCAACAGCTTGATCACCGGTTGCAGTCTGCACAACAAACACCATCCACCGTCTGGTCGCATCTTTTTCTCCATACTAGGTCGCATGCTTTGCGTTCAGTTTGGTGATGAAAGAGAGATCGGTGTTTTGTTTCAAAGCTCTCCGTTTTGATTCAGCGTTTTAATGCCATTCTTCTACATTATAGCTTTGTTAAGGAGAATGAAGAGTAATGGCCATTCCAGCTTGATTTTCCTATGCATAGCATATTTTTCATTCCCTGGAAACTGAGTACCGAGGTATAAATAATAATAATAATAATAATAATAATAATAATAATAATAATAATAATAATAAAATTATTATCATTATCATAATAATAATCATAATTATTATTATAACTAGAAGAAACCAGCACTCACAAGAGTGCCAATACCCACGCCGGCGTCGGTTTTTGACTTGTGACCTTGACCTTTGACCCCAAAATCAGTGGGTTTCTAGAACTTATCGTGGATTATTTTTAATCGCCCTAGGCACTGCAGTAAAGGTGCGTACTGCGCACTGCGCAGCATCACATAAATAATTAATTAACGACCCTCTAATAAACTAAAACAGGCTAATGCGATAATTTTAGAATTCAAAACTTTTAATTTTTAAATCTACACAAATCAAAGATATCATAACTTCAAGCACTATCTATATAAACATATAAACTTCACCGACAATAATAGTCGAAGTAATCGAAGCGGATTTTTTTTCACATGGCGGACGCCCTTCCTGTCGCCCAACCAATCAGCGGCGTGGATGACGAAAATGTGACATGAAATCGCAGGAAAGTCGCGCACAGTCATAGACACAGCATGATCGTACGCGCTATCGTAGTACGGACTACGAGTAGTGTACGACGTACGTGTTGTCTCAGTATCTGAAGATATTCGTGTTTGATGATGACATCAACGACGGACCAATAATCGGCGCGCGCGGCAACCATCAGAGCCGTCATGCCGCTCTGTTATCAACACAATCATCGACACTGCACACGGAATAGCCTACGCCGCATTTCACTGCCGCAAGACGCTCACACAGTGCAAACGTTTAGCGTAGTATAGGCCTAATACGCTATGTTGACGTAGTATATATAATACGTTATGTTTGTCTGTCCATTGGTCTGGTATTGTATCGAGACGATCACTAACCAATCATTATAGCCGACTGAATTCACGGAACTGGCGCGTTATTAACTGGTGTATTATTATTATTATTACTATTATTATTATTATAAGGAGTAGTAGTAATTTTCTCATACCGAACATGAATAAGATACCATCATCGGGAGAACAAGATTGACTATTGTAAGGTGCCCCTGTAACGGACTCTGTCTCGTAATGTGTCACCTTAATCTTCACATTGACATTGCATTACATTACACAAGGAGTGTGGAGATGTAGGGATTACACACAAAGACGTTTGTCTGCATCTTTTCATGAAATATCAAATAAATATAAAATTAGAATGTTTGCAATTAACGTGTCAATTCCCAACCTGAAGATCGCCCGTCTTGCTAAGAAGAGATCTCCAGTAGGTCTACAGGGTCATATGATTTGTTGCAGTGGGCGGTGGCGGAACGGAAGGAGAGCGCGTCAGCGCGATAGGTTAATTGGAATAGGCGGTCTAGTACAGACAGGCAAAATAGCGTATGACCTACGAACTACGTATGATACAATACAATGATAGCTTGGTCGTCTCGATACAATACCAGATCAAGAAAAAACAGACAGACAGACAGACAGACGTCAACATAACATCGCAGGAATCACTAATCACTGACTACGTCGCAGTGATCATGTATCTCATACTGTTACTTACTTACTGACTTTCTTACAAACATTTAATCTCCAATGATATACCAGATAAGACTAATAAGTAAGTAACATGTAACGACCGAGTCTCGGAGAGTTAGTTGAGTGCCAGCTGACAGTAGTAAACTGATGATATCGGGATCTCCCAGTTCGACGGCCAAATGTAACGCCGTCTGTTTTCTCTGAACGACAAACAAAAAAATTATTCATATTCAGCAAGAAAGCAGTCAGAGTTAAAACCAAAATTTCACGAAAATCCATCGACAACTTGTCCAGTAATATTGATGTTACACAGACAGAACAGACAGACACACAGTGACATTCCACTGATAGCATAACCTGCTTGCTTTGTGTAATCGCTAAACTAAAAAAGCCCTCAGTCGAGGTCAAACCGACTGCTTTAGCACAATGAACAAAATAAAATAATAATCAAAAAGACGTCACGTTATAACATGCATTCACTAAATGCATCACCTTGTTGCGTGGTGGCTCAGCGGTAGAGCGTTAGACTTGCGATATGGGATATGGGATAACAGAATGTTACCTGCGGGTTCAATTCCCGGCCGGTGGCTTTCGCGTAACATAGGTCAACTCAGCATTGCATCCCTCCGGGGTCGCTAAATCGAGTTCTAGTACTTGCTTCGGCTGGGGGTAAAGGCGGGATTCTCACCTCTGCCGGGTGGCAGGTAACACTCTGTGATCCCATATGGCATGTGAGTTTCCCGTAACGGTGAAGCATAAGTTGTTGCTAACTGCTATACACTGTTTACTTTACTTTACTTACTTTACCTTGTTATGTGCATCGACAGCCGAAAATTGTACTGTGACCTTGACCTTTGAACCTGACAGAATCAAGTTAAATCAGTACGCCATATGTAGAGGTCAAAGGTAATCTAGTTGCACACAGAGACACAAGCGCACAGACTGATAACTCTACCTGGGCCACTAAAATGGTCAATATCAACATTAACACCATCCACTACCAGCTAGTCCACTACCACAACTGCTAATAATTAGGACATAAAACAATTTCTGAAGCACGAAGCAGGCTAGGTCTACTCTATACCTCGTTGGCAATGTTGACGTTAGAACGAGCATCAAGAAGGAGTTTAGTCGTTGTGAGGTGACCGCTGCAGACAGCACAATGCAGCGCCGTGTTGCCTTTCTGCGTGTTAGAAACAAACGACACAGGCGACTTGTAAAATATGTACGCATACATCGATCAATATCCCAGCTTGTTACGCTGACCGGAAAGCGTAATGTAATGGTCTGGCATCCATCTGTCTGTCCGTCTGTCTATCCCGTCGGCATACTCACTATGACTCACCAGGGGGCAGCATGCGACGCGGCCAGCGTACATTTCGGCCTTACAATAAGGAGGACCGACATACTTGGATTTAGTGCGATCTGAAGGACGACGAGTACAAACTCATTAAAAACAAACCATTAGTCATCAAAGAAACATGCTCCTGGCTGCCACTTTGCTGCAAAACGGACAAACAAACAAGAACCAGAAAAGGTGAGATTCTGCAGCAAAAAAACGACGGCTAAAGACCATGCATGTACGTACGTTGTTTTGAGCGTCGACGTGTGCGCCACGTTGAACGAGCAGATTAGCAACCGAGTCGTGTCCGTTGAACGCGGCCAGCATCAACGACGTCATTCTGTTCTGCACAGCAGCCGCATCACCTGATCGTCACCATTAATTATCAGACACGATTAACAGAGCCCGGTCAAACTAACCAACCATCGATTTCATCGATTTAAACTGGATAGCACTCAAAGATTGCAAATCTGTGCCATGTAATTCTTGACAGATTTTCACATAACGCCACATTAACGTGATTTTCAAAACAAGCGGTTATCTCATATACACTTTCCCGTAGCATGCATGACGCAATAATGTATCATAAAGCAGTCTAATTTCAAGTTTTATTACACAGCCGGTTACGATGTCTTTCTGAAATCTGATTGTTTCTTTCTTGTTCAAGGCCCACAACTTCTAAAGCGTTCATAACGTAGAAAGCTCGATTTCGTTCACAGCACTTAACCGTCACCGTCGCACACGGAGACGAACATTTCATTCACTGTCGTCGTCAACCATCATACATCGTAGAATTAACTTGGTACGATTTTCAAAAAATACGCTGCGCGCGCCCCGCGGTCTCGCTGCAACAGCCGAGCTTCTTTTCTCTTTAGATTTATCTTTTTAAAGACATTTGGTGTTACAGATCACCGCTAGAGGACGCTCGCCCCAAGATCGCTCCATTTCCTTCTTACATCTCACTCGTGATGGGGCAAAAAACGGGTCAATTGGCCTATGTTATTTTAAAAAGCGTCAAGTATTACACAAGGTAGGCCTATAGTGTAGCGACATGTTCAAACCGTGGTGAGATCTTCAAATACGAAGTCATAAACTTCTGCCAGATCTCAAGGTTAAAGAATTTTAAAAGTCAGTCAGCATTTGACGTAGTTGAACCTTTATGATGCACAGTGGCCAGCGATCGGCTTTTTTGCTACCCCAGCCTGTTTTTCTGGGACACCAAAGAATGATGGTAATAGTTAAGTTGAAACTACTTTAGACGTGTTGCGGTGAGGGTGCGTGTGAGGTTCCGGCGAGAGGTACAGACGGGACGGGTAAACAAAAAAGTGAAGCAGAAACTGAAAATGAAAGTAAAATTACTGTGAGAGAACGGTGAGAGTATTGTGAGAGTGAACGGTGGGAAATACTGTCGACCAAGTTTCGTTTTTCAGTTTCGGCATGATGCTGCAGGAGTAACTCAACGACGCTATAATGTCCTGCCTCAGCAGCCAGCATCATCGCCGAACATCCGTCCTATCAAACACACACACACACACACACACACACAGTGTCTATTTTGCACGCTTCAATATCTTCTACCGTTATAAGCATACTGCAACAGTGCCAAAGGTCATACGTCGTTCGAAAGATATAAAGATATCATACGAACACACACAGATATTGGACAGATCGAACTACCAGGACCACTAAAGTGCTGCTCGATAATGAAACTTCACAGCGTCCTGTTACACCCATAGCTACTAAATGCATACAAACACATCCTTATTGTGTTCATGCACTACCTGAGAATATATTAGCCTAATACCTGATAAATTTTGCTATGCGTTATCAGCGTGGTTTGAGGATCGGCGTCCACCTGGCGCTGAGTCTACATTGAGTAAGAAATAGCTTTGCCGCGATAACATCATAACACCGTCGCGATCAGTAAGTAATGAGTTACCTCGTCCGAGTCGTTGACGTCGACAGAATGCTGCTGTTGCTGCAGCAGTAGACTGACCATGTTAGTTTGACCGTGCATTGCGGCGGTGTGTAACGCCGACTTGCCAGCCTGTCAGACACACACACACACACACACACACACAGTCGCTCTGCTAAGATCCGTTCATATCGAGCATGGGTGGGTCCTTCGGCATGCTTTCCTATGAAAAAATAAAGTAATTTGAAATGAAGCAAGACATAGAGAAACACCAAAGCGATACTCATGTAAGAGGAAATGCAGGCGGATGGATGTATCTCTCCATCCCCTGGATTATCAACCAAGCGATCGTACAATCATGTCTATGTACTTCCTGTCTGTGCTCCTGTATAGCGCCGATGTCTGGAGCCTGACAGTTGCATCCCAAAGGCGACTAGATGCATTCAATCAGTGGCGTCTACTGCACATTCTGAGCATCCCTTACACAGCAATATGTCAGTAATGTTGAAGTCCGAGCAAGAACTGGCCAGCCACCAATTACCACAGTCATCAAACAGAGACGTCTTAAACTGTTTGGCCATGTTGCACGAGCCGACCTAGCTGAAGACCATTCTCATGCACTTAAAGCATCTCTCAGCCTTCCTGCTAACCGGAGACGGCCAAGAGGCCGCCCTCGTCAGACTTGGCAACGATGACCTCAGCCATCTGCATCTGGGTCTACATTCAGCGTAACGTCAAGCACAAGATCGTCCTCTGTGGCGGAGGACTGTGGAAACAGCTATGCACACGTATAGTGTGCGTGCCACCTGATGCGCCTTGAAAATTCTTAACTGAGACATTTACAAATTCAAAAGTCACTATGAGCGGAGAGACACGAACGAACAATGGTGTTACAGAATGAATGGTATCATGGATTGCCCCCTCCCATTTTTGAGCTGCAAGATACGCGGCTGTATGTAAGAGAGACCTTGTTCTTCTTGTTGACGTCAAGCCTGGTGAACACCGTGATGTCGAGCAGTCTTACAGCGCAGTCGGTGAAGCCGTTCAACGCACACACGTGCAGCGCCGTCTCGTCACTCTGATTGACACACACAGGTGGCGCCACTAAGTGTTGCACTGTTGATGAAAATATCTGAGTTAGTCGATATGTTGTTTGGGACAAAACGACATTGAAGTGAATTGGTTCAGGCATCGTGAATAACAAGTGGACAGTCGAACGCAGCGACCGCGGTTCTTTGTTTGTCCGTTCACATCTTGTTCGAGGACGAGTGGTATGAACGTGGGTACGTGGGTTTTTACGGGACTAAAGTCCTTCCTGTAATCTAACCAATATTGCCAAAGCTCTGAAGGAACAGGTGATGTGATGACGATTGTTAATGAAATTGTGACAAGATGAAAATGATACTAGTCACTCAACTGTTGTTGTTCGAACGAGTCAGACATAAGCCTACAGTGAAGTTAACTACATGTACTGTCACTCGTGCTACTCAGACCTAGTAGACCGTTAACGGCACGGTATCGCGCTAACGCGCTCTCCTTCCATTCCCATATGCAAGCGCACAGACAAACAAACACACAAACAGACAGACAGACAGACGTACCGACATACAGACACGACAACCGCAATACTTCCCGGTAATAAGACTTTTCCAATAACGTATAATTTTACCGTGAAGGAATCTAAAAAGAGTTCTGCGAGTCAAGCTGGTCAACTCCAAGATAATTTAACTTAAAACAAGACGCAGTCAAAGACGGCAGACTTCGCCCCGGTGTCTCCATCTAACGAACTCAACGAAACGTAAGTGTTGTCTTTGATTCTGGCCGATTTACTCGGTTATACGAAACATGACATCATTCACAAAACCGGAATTACATAATTTATTGCACTGTTGTCAGACGAGGACCGAGCCACGGTCACGTGTAACATGTACAGAAAATTTGGTGAAGTTTGGACATGTGGTTTTTTAGATATGCCAGAGGACAGACAAACAGACAGACAGACAAGTACGTCAGTGGGGACTGACCTCTATCCGCACATGCTGATCCCACTTCCCGCAATATATTGCAAAGGTGTGCGTGGCCCGCGCGCCGGCCGATTCGCTGGCCGATTTTGGGCTTCTGGGGAGCAAGGTTTACAAAAATGGGAGATTCCCTGCCTGGAACGCTGATGAACCGCCGTGCAAAATTTGACGCCACTATATCCTCGAAAGAGAAATCCGTAACCGTACAAAAAACAAACAACCACACAAACAGTTACCGATATATCCACATCTTGCCTATCGGCATGTGTGGATAACAAGCTGATTACAATACTTCGCACCCCTATAGGGAGCAAAGCAAAGTAATCGCTGAACGCATGCCTCGGAGAGTCTGTTGACGTCGATCTGCTTCACTGCGTCTGCGATGAGGCTCAGTGCTTCAGCGTGATTGTTGACAGTGGCGCAGTGAACCAGTGTCTGCCCTCGCTACACACATGGAATGATAAACACCGTGTCGAACACAGCCGGCGGGCGTGTACTTAAAACTTTCAGTTCTAGTTACAGTAATAGTTTCATAAATTATGCATTGTCTTGGTCCGTGTCTTTCACAGTGGCGCTGTGGCCCAGAGCTAGAGCGTATAAAAATAACGTTAATGTGACATTTTAGACATTGGGGGGATTTTGCAGCATCTCTACAGACAAATGAACTAGGCCTATATATAAGTGCACAATGCATCCGTGAACACGTACCGCTGGGGAACTAGAGTTGTCCCTATAGACTCGTAGCTAGCGGAAGGAAGGCTCGCTGTCCTTACCTTAGAACCCCATCTCCGCTCGCTACCATCGCCGGGTTTACATATCTGCAGTCCCTTTTCGATATAATTTAGGGAGCGGGACACCGGCCTTTACTTCCTTTCTCTTTCACTTCCCGCTGTTTAGAATACAAACTGGATTTGCTGTTTTGCGTTGACGTCTTCTCCTGGTCTTGGCTTTCAGTGTGGCGATGGACAGTAGAGCAGGAAAAATGTTCAGATGAACCAAAAATTGTTTTTCTTAAAAATCAGAAAGTGGTGCCCCTAAATTTGTTGGGCCCTAGCTGTTCGGCCGAACAGTGTGAACACTGTTAAATCCGGCCCCGGCTCGCGACCTTTCTAGCCTCGGGCTTTGGTCGTTTGGGTCTCGCATTTTAGTCGATGAGGTACTCAAAAGAAACTGGCGTCTTCGGTGTCCAATGGACTGGCGCATACACCTGGTCTACTAGACACGGTGTTTGGTGTTGTCTGGGTCGTTGACAGCGAAGTGTTGGTCTTGCAGCTTGGCGTCACTCAGTGCACGTTGACATCCGCAGTGAGTTAGTAGTGCATGACGACTTTCGCCACAACGACGAACGTTCAGTACTGTAATTACAACAGTACTATAGCTCACAATCGTCTGATTAAGCCTCATCCACACCAGCAACAATGTCGAAGCAACATTGTCGAATGCTACAAGTGAAACGATTCTATCGACAAAGTCGAAACAAACTGAACACGTTCAGTTTGTTTCGAGTTTGTCGAAAGGACGAAATTTGACGATAAACTCGTTCGACATTGTTGCCGTTTTTGGCAACAAAGTCGAACGTTGCTTCGACATTGTTGCTGGTGTGGACGGAGCTTTGGACTGATGTCGGCGGCCGCAAAGACACGGCGACAGAAACAGAGCGAGGAAGAGATACACAGACAGCGAAAGCGAGAGGGAGATAGAAGGACGAACTCGGTTGATGCATTTGGTGTCGGCTGATGCCGTCCGCAGTACTTTGATAACGTCGAGATGACCGTTGCAGACCGCCCACATCAGCGGAGTCATGCCGTACTGAAACTCACGATACCATGGGCATTTGTTAAAACAAGTACAGATTTTGCCAGTGCATATTAAAGGCGTGTTAAAAGGCTTTCGAGTTAACTACAATGTCATATACTTGTGTGTCTTTCATCAAGAAGATTCCTTTATCTGGTCTAGCTAACAGAATTAAGTTAAACTCAAGTCACCGTGGAGTTCGTAGTGATCTGGTTTACACTGATGAACAGGCGCCGCACAAGCATCAGAGCTGTAAAAGTGTGTCAAAACAAGCAATTTTGTGATAAAAAATTTCTAAACTTTTTCTAGTTTTCCCTCCATATGTTGACGTAACTAGCGTGGGGTTGGGATGACGTCCATCAATGGAAAATCTAGCCCAAAATACAATCAAGCCCATGATGAATAATGTGGGCTGCTTCACAAAGGGACTTTTTCAGACACTGAGGTCAGAGGATAAAAGTGGGATTAAGTGGTCTATGCAGATTTAATCACCATCATCATAATCCTTGCCTCAGGTTTCAGCAACTATGTCGTTTTTATGACGCGTATACGTTACTTTGTCGACGAAGTTAAGATCTGCGTCGGTGTCGATGAGAACTTTGATGACATCGACCTGACCGTTGGCAGCCGCATAGTGCAATGCAGTGCGACTTAACTAAAACACCAACACCGACACACACCAATAGACGAATCATTTAATCCATCATAGGTTGGCGGCCGTAACGTTGTGACTGCCGTTTCATTTGCTACTTCGTCCCCCGTAGTGGTGCCAAGTATTGCGATCAGCGTGTCGGTATGTCTGTCTGTCTGTCTGTCATGTATCAGAAACCTATACAAATTTCACGAAATTTTCTATACATGTTACATGTGGCCGTGGCTCGATCCTCTTCTGACGATAGTGATTACGCTGTCGTTATGTTATGTACTTTAGGTTTTGTGGAAGACTTTGTTTTCACATAATGGAGCGAATGGGCCAGAATCAAAGACGACGTTACGTATGTTTTGTCGAGCTTATCAGGTGGCGGTAGGCCCAACCAGGGTCGAAATTGCAGACTACGATTGCAGGCTTGTTTGTAGAGATGTTAAACAAGATTGAACCCTCGAAACAGAAGTCAAGGTCACACCGTGGTTCAAGTAGGCCATGTGGTGGAGAAAGCATCCACGTCGACTTTGGGGCATCGAAGTCCATCTTCTACATGTAGCTTTAACATATGATCAAGTCAGCATTCGGAATTCCATCAGCTACGTTGTCTGAAATTTTTATTTTAGATTTTTAATGTTTCTAGGAGATATACAAGAACACAATATGCTTTCTTTTTTCGGAACAGTGTTTATTACTGAATAACTAACATGGTCAATTATTATTAACTACGTTACGAACTGGAATCGAAAACATGAACTGGTAGAGGTGGTACAATTGACAGAACATTGAGCTCGCTTGTTCAATCCCCCGAGGTTCGCCGTCACGCAGTGAGCCCAGGCAAGTCGTTCACTTACGTGCCTCCGTTCACCAAGCAGTAGAAATTGGTACCGACCAAGGACGGTGACGCTCTAAAGCTGGAAAGATAACCGCGGGCCTGGCAGAAAGTAACGACAGCCTACTGTTGGGTTTAAGAACGTCACCTGCGGGCTGTCTGCCTATGAAATCGGAGATTAGCACCAGCCCTACGGGTGATGTTCATTTACCTTTTTTACGTTTAACCTGTACAAGCTCGACGACACGTACGTTGTCGCAGGTGTTGACGTCGACTTTGTGAGTGATGAGAGCGCAGAGTACCTGCTGGACATTGTTCAACCGAGCGCCTTCGAACAGATCCAGCTCATACTGCGTCACTGTACACATACACGGTAGACCAATTACATGTCAGTCCTAACTGGTTTCCATAGGGCCGTTTTAGGAGTGGTCGGACTGTTCGGCCAAAACCGGCCGCACAAATGCAGGGGACCACGTTATGAACAGCAATTTTACTGGTTCTTGTATGGACACTTTTTCGTATTATTGTCCATCGCTAGACCCATAGAAGGTCATTGCTAGACAACAGAAAGTGAAATAAAAAGAAGTACAGGCCAGGTCCTCGGCTTCATATTTGTATTGAACATGACCGCACATTGATAAATCTTGCGTTGCTGGTTTATTCACACATCTTACCAGAATGGGGTTTACATTTTTGGCCCACCAGATACACACGCTAGATCTACACCGTCATACTCCGACGACACAGACTCGTTTGTTTTTACTTGCTTACTTATTTACATAGGACTTTCGTTCCGGCATCATCCTGACTTCCTCGGGACGTGCATTCCTTGCATTGTTCCGCCTTTGTATCTGGAACTGATATGCAACTTACATTAATATTTTCTTTATTTTCATTGAACAGACATTTACAGTCATCACAAAACACTGAAAGTAGCAACGGCGGATCCAGAATTTTCATTTGGGGCCAGCAACACCTTCCCTTTTCCTCCGTCCTCGCCCCTTAATTACTCCACCCTTTCCCCTCGTCCCTCTTCTTTTCAACCTACGCACTTTCCCCTTCTCTAAGCAAGATAAAGCAATAAAGGCACACTTTTCAAAATTCATTCAACAAGCAGTACACAGGAAATAGTTACTCACAAAATGGTCTGTATAGACTACCAGGATAATACTGGAACTGGGTAGAGATGACACTGCTACATCAACCTGATACGAAATTACGAACCGAGAGATTATTTTTATCTTTCATTGGCTGCTCCTGGAATGCGACTGACACTTTGTTTTTTGGTTTTCAACACCCTGTCGCCGCATCCTTTGTCCTATTTTGTCAATTATCAAGCCCAACATTTGCATTTTAACTTTCTACTGCAGCTTCTGTAATTATTCAATTACACTTTGCTGCCAATGATGTTGCGGTACATGTTGCCTTTTCCAGTCTCCACTCTATATGCGTAACAGTGCGCATTGTACACCGTAATCCTACTCTAACGTTCGTAAAAAATGCCCCTATATTGGGGGTCATAGGACCTTCAGGACCCCTTTGGCTCCGCCCGTAGAAGTAGAACTGAGCCAGCCTGGTCATTTCAGTCCGGCAGTATGAACATGCAGTCTCGCAACGACCGTTCATATGGGGCTAGTTGAGTTGAGTCCCATTCATTCGCAGCAATGGGAATGAGCCTTTAAGCTCAGAATACACTAAATACCCGTGTTCACCGGCCGTGTTTACGGGTACAGTGTTCTGTGATCACGGTTCGTGAATACCGCTGTCCAATGTTACACCTGTATTGACAGGCCATGTTCACGGCAGCACCGAGGTCGGTCGGAGAGCACTGGTTTATCGTACATTGAAGCGGGAAGGTGAGGGTGGCGAACGAACAGTCGCGTCTGTCGTCGGCAGTGGCTGTGAAATGTCGGACCTTGACGGCGTCACTGCGACTCGGGCGAGCTATGTCTCGACGTCTTGCTGCCGCTCGACGTAACGGTGACAACAGCATCGCTACTTCCTGTGTATACACACAGACAGAAGGCACTGTATGCTTTTTATTCACGCACATGGTTCGTTTCGCTCAATGGACAGGCGCATATAGGCCTATAGAGCTAGATATGTCTGCAGCTGCTTCTTTACATGTACTATTAACAACAACAACAACAACAACAATAATAATAATAATAATAATAACTAGCGGAGCAAAGCTCAACTTGTAGCCTGCCCGGCGTGCGCAAATTCTACTGTTCATTTCTTACTTACTTACAGACTAGCTATGCCAGTGCCATCTAGCGAGTGGCCTTTAAAAACCAGTGCAGTACGCATTTTGCCTATGTGCGTCCATACACCCCCTGTGTGTGTAAAGTCGCCATAAGATCTCGAGATTACTGGACCAAAGTTCTCAAATTTTTACAAGATATAGAGGATACATCCAAGGTCTTGTGTGCATATAGGTTTTGCGATCTTCCCAACCTTTGTAAAATGCCAGCACAAACAATGAAGGCGTTTCATGCCAACTTGTCGCCGTTTCGCGTTCGCGCTACAAAATTGGTAGCTATGGCAACGTCCCTTGACCGAAGTTCACCGAATTGTTAGCCATATGAATTGTTTCATCGACGGTGTTAACGCAACAGTCCGCGTTGAGATCCGTGCACCCGTTGCTGAATACGAGGGATAACAGTAAAAAAGAAAATCGTCGTTAAAAAAACAAGCCCGCGGGCGGCATCGCAATGCCTGCCTGGCGAGCTAATAATAACCAGCGGACACACGGTACAGCGCATACCATGTCGTTTACAAACGAGCGTGCAGCAGGTCCGCCCATGCAACGGTATACAGTAGTCAGTACTGTTAAGAACCCCAACCCTCTTCTCTGATCCATATATTCTACTTATTTCATGAATATTTCCTAAAAATACACCGGTAACTTTCTGAGTTTACCTGCTCACTAACCGACAAACTGCGGTCAAAACAGTACCTGTCGCCACCAGTTGCGGAGTTGATAATATATAATTATGACGGTAACGATCACTTGGCGATGACTAGAAATGTCTGCGCAAAGCTTCGACGAACGTAACATTCAGTGGGCCAAACATCAGTTTACCGAGAAACGGACAAACAGACGTATAAACAAGCAGAGAAAGACAGACAATGACAGACATACAGATTGACTGGCAGAGAGAAGACAGATGCACGTACACTTACCTGCAATTAATTAAGTCAAGTAGCGGCGAGCGGTGCGACTGTTGTTCTGACACATAGCTGATTCGCTGCCAACTATCCGTGTGATCGACTGTGGACCATAGACTGTTTCTCTTAACGACTGAGATCCACTCATCAGTCCCCGCACCGACCTAGCTACGGTAGGAGATAGACAGACAGACACCTGAATCGCCGCGCCAAAAAAGCCAGAAACGCCACGGCCATGGCGGCGCCGACAGTCGATCACTGACGTTCGTGTTGCCCGAATAATTGATGCGTTTTCAACATACGCGTAACTGCCGCCTCGGCAATGCAAAGGCCCACAATGTGAGTGAGGGGGTCCAAATGCACGCCTCAAAATGTTTAATCCGCAGTAATCAGTCTCTTTTGAGTCG
>Ga0209780_1000635_pt1 | contig 19685 bp, 9 predicted proteins | sample WorMetexBAHAMAS2_FD_187384 | JGI IMG/M metagenome (GOLD analysis project Ga0209780, IMG submission 187384) | Marine gutless worms symbiont microbial communities from Max Planck institute for Marine Microbiology, Germany - Inanidrilus exumae... | ecosystem: Host-associated > Annelida > Digestive...
GGACCGCGCGACTCCCACGGCATAAATATTCTATAACAGCAAGGTGGACTGTAGCATATTCATAAACTCAAGACTGAATGCGCAGTACTTGGCTAGCTATCGTCTAATTGGTTAAACGAAGTAGGTCCTCTTTTTTAGTATTTTGAAGTACGTACGTGCCATATCGTAGTAAAAATTTGACGTTTGCTATCTCATCTCCTGCCACCGGTATATTATATAACAGCGAGGTGGAAATTCTGTAGCAGATGCTAAAATTCAAGAGTTCATGCGCAGTACTTGCCTATCTAACGTCTAATCTGTTAAACGAAGTAGGTTTGTCTCTTTTTCGGTATTTTGAAGTAGGCCTACGTGTGTGCGATATCGTCGTTAACAAGTTCACGTTCGCTATCTCATCTCCTGATGAGTTCTTGTTATTGTCATGACAAATGAGTTTACCATGAAGGTCTGCTTACATCACTGGCTCAGTTGCTGCTGCTGTTCATGGCTGCTGCGGATGCCCATTTGACGTTCTGCATGTATTAACGCCCAGGTAGACTTAGCCTTCTACCCTCCGTGGAACGGTAAAATGAGTACCAACCAAATGGCGGTGATGCTCTGCAGCTGGGAAGGTAACCGCAGGCCTGGCGGAAAGTAATGGCAGCCTACCGCCTGGTCGATGACTTATAATCACCTGCAGGCTGACTGCCTATACACCGGGATCAGCTCCGGGCCCAACGCTCAGTAACGAGTATGGGAAGCCTTTACATTTTTATGTATTAACAGTGAAAAAAACTTGCCAGTTGCTATTGTTGCCTCACGCCTCTCCTGCAGATGACTGTGGCTAAAAACAATATGACAGGGAATGGTGATGGCCATGACTGCGGCAGCTGAGCAATTGACTACGTGCTTATATGAAAGCTGACAGAATGCTATGACCCGATAATGTGCGTCACTTTTAGTGGCGCCGTGGAAGTATGCGTGGGTATTATGCATATGAACTTCAATTTTCCCTTCAATTCACGGTCTAAAGTTGGCCTACATGTTATACATGAATGCCTATTATACTCGAGATTTTATGATAATTAAGCTCATATAGTTCTACAGCATGTTTGTGTTAGTGATTTTTAATAGCTAAGTTGTTAAGTTAATAGCTGAAGTTGTTTCACTAACTAGTCGCTGTTTGTCTCTACCACTTGTTAACACAGATAGTTTCTGTCACATTTTTCTTTTATCAGTTTTAGTGGATGTGGAAGGAATGCTGGAAAGATCATAGGTATGTGATTTTGTGTAACACATGCATGCAGTAGACATTGTACGTTACTTAAGCAATATGGTATGGCAAAACTTGTTAATAACTCTTTAATAAAACATGTGTCATTTGTGTTTTGCCATTGTGACATTTTGGGATGCATTTCATGGAAAATTGATGTGTAAACACATTTTGTGTGTAATGCAGTAGAACTTGGAGCATTGTCCTAGCTACAACTAATAATGGACTTTGTGTTTTTAGTTTACTGCATGACGCTATGCTAACATGGTACTAGCTGTTGCCCTGTGTCTGTCCGTCAATCTGTGTCCATCACAATCTGGTGTTGTATCAAAATGGCTAAAGATATACGATACGATACTTACGTGTGCTCAAAAGCTGACGAGATGGCCAGTTTAGTCTAGCGCACGGCACAGAAACGAAAAAATATGGTGAAAGCTAAGTTCATGCTGACTGCTATACACTGTTTATTTTACGTACACAGTAACAGTGGTGATGTCTCAGAAATGGTGTTGTTAATGCTGACCACTAAGGGACAGTGATATGTGGCCTATCAAATCGCATCATTTTGGATAATCTTAAGTGACTTTCAAGGTGGTCTAGCAGCTATTGCAAGCTTTTTAAAATGTGATTTTTTAAAACAGCAGTTTAGAAGATTTTGACTGATAAAGCATGCTGCATAGTTTCGCTGTGGTAGCTAAGCATATGTAGAGTTAAGTGTGCTTCTGTTGACATTATTAACACAACTGCATTCTAGTTCATGTGTTATTGGCTGGAGTCTAATAACAACTTGCAGCAGCAGCATTTTAAATCTGTGTTGCATCATTTCCGTCAGAAGTGGGCATCCCTGAAAAGTGATATGTTTGGAAAGTGATCTTTCGTATGTTAAAATAATTTGTGTAATTATTTCAACTGTTGTCTGGACGTATTTTATGTCATTTTGTCTGTGATAATTATTTGTTTGCAGTGCGATCTACTGAAGTCAGTAGTTGTAATGTAAGTACACTATTTAATTTCTCATATTTGTGATTATGCATCCCCGTCCCCTGCAATAGCCAGCATCTGAGCTCTGATGCATGTCTGGAGGATAAGACGGAAGATCATCAGAACTGCTCTGTGCTGTGTTGTGTACGACAGTTGTGCACAATGATACACACACACGTGTGAGCAGTTGTTACATTTTTAGGTTGACTTTTCCGAGTCAACCTAATACAATGGGTATAAAATGTCCGTCCGTCCATCCGTCCACAAAAAGTTTCTTCGATTTCAATGAAATTTGGCGTGTACATAGAGGTCGATGAGTGATGCATGACTGTATGAAGTATGACCCGATCCTAGGTCAAGGTCAAGGTCACAAGCCCTTGAAAGTATGAAATTCGGCCATTTTCAAAGGCTATCTCCTCCCCCATTTATAATGGGGGCTGGCAAATGACCACGGATTTTTAAATTAGGGCACAATACCTAATGGTTGTCGGGGCCGGATTTTTGATTTTTGTCCTAGTTTTTGCGTTACGTGACTTTGACGTTTGCAGTAAGTAGGAGTCAATTGCCAGTCCCGTATGGGGCTAATCTTTGCATGTTAGGTTTTGTTTTTGATGTGTTCTTTCATGTTAGTTTAGGTCATTTTGTTCCAGTATTGCTTGCTTTTGTTATATTTTTTTCACCACTTGGCCAAGAGATTGGCTTGGAAGAACGTCTCTGAAATGACGTATTTTTATGTCGAGTGGGACGTAAAACCTTAGCTCAATCATTTGCGATTGTGCATGCTGGAAGATGGGTGTTATGCTGAAATTATTATGCAGGCTACATCTTGCGGTAAGCATAATGTAACGGTCTGGCATCCATTCGTCTGTCAATCCCATCTCTTCTAGTGCTTGTTGCGCGTACTCAGTGTGGCTCATCATGGGCAGAGCATGCGACGCGGCCAGCGTACATTTCCATCCACATAATATGCAGACAGGCGTACTGATTGTGTGTTTAAAGATCAATTTGTAAAAAATACAGTCGTGTGCACTCTGCAGTTTAAACTTGACTAATTTGTTACGTCTACCATAAAGTTTTGTGATTACCACATTAAACTTGTTTGCGTTGACTGTGCATTATTGTCGTTGTTACAGGACTCAGTAATAATTCAGTTTCATGCTTGCAAGTTGGACAAGAAAGACTTCTTTGGCAAGTCTGACCCATTTCTTACACTGAGTCGAGCAAACAATGATGGCTCGTATGTCAATTTGTTTCCGTTTTTTGTCATTTTAAGTAAGATGCAAATACTGATGAAAATTATGTTCTGCAGTGTGCTACATTAGCTTGACTGATATTACTTTTTATATTTATTTATACTTCTTCCCGTTTTTTTTCAACAGACTTTTTGTACTTTGATGTTATTAAATTGTTCATTGCAATTAATATTCACGGTAGAGACACATTAGAGTCTGTCTCAGTTGAGATTGGGTTTAAAACAATAACTGACCTGATTATCTGCTTATCTGTTGCCAGCTGTGGAGTGGTATTCGATGTTTTAGCTTCACGGTGGTACATCGTACCGAAGTGATAAAGAAGAATTTGAACCCACAGTGGCAGCCATTTATGCTGAAGGCGCGTGTTTTGTGTGCTGGCGACTATGACAGGTTGCTTGCTTACTTGCTTCGTTTCACCGACGTTCCAGCATCATTACTGCTTGCTCGCTCGCTTTTGTCACAGAAAACAGATCAAATTAAGGTATTTTAGGACAGATTCAAAAACACCTTGTAGCTTACATTTGCCAGTACTCGTAAACGTGCTTATAATTTCAACACTTTGTGTATTTGTGGTTGAACAATTTAGAAGTTTGTACTTTCAGTCAACTTTTCTCGTTGAAGAAGAATGAAGATATTGATTGACAGGTTGCCAGTGTTCTATGATGTATGTGGATAATGTTTCAGGTCGATACTCATCGAATGTTTTGACTGGGACAGCGACGGAAGGTCTGTGTAATACATTGCAAATAAGTTTATTGTCTAGCATTACTGTGGGTTCTGTTGTCCAAAACATTATTTTCGATGAATGTGAACATAGTACCATGCAGCGTAGTTTAAATTAATGTCTCTTTGTTGCTCATTGTAATTTTCTCAGGCAGTTTAGTGTGTTTGTTTTGGCAGTCATGATTTCATCGGCTCCTGTCAAACTACACTGAAGCAGTTGACGTCTGGAGAAATACGAGAATTCGAGGCTAGTTAATTAATTGGTTTCTTGTATGGACAGTTTCACACCATGTTTTATTGGTGTTTATTGTTTACAGTTTACTGATTTACATTCTGCTTGGAACTGCTTTGGGATATTGTCATTGTTGCATGTAGACGGACATAAGTATGTCAAATGCGGTTTAATTATTTGTAGCTGATTAATCCTAAAAAGAAAGCAGAACACAAAAGCTACAAGAATTCTGGACGGGTATGTCTGACTTTAAAATAACTGTTACAGTTTTATTTGATTCAGTCTGAATGTTGCAAAAAATAGTCAAAACTTGTTATTCAGTAACCAAGATTAATTGCCTACACTTCAATATTGCATTACATAATTTTTATAATTTTTTAATGTCATGTGCTAATAACTCTTAAAAGTGGAATTTTTGTATCTGCCTGTCTTGTTTGTGCTAGCATTCGGCAGTAATTTGATAAGACATAGTGCATACTTTATTTTTTTTAAATTTGTGTCCATAAGTTGTAGCATCAGTTTATTGAATGCATGCAGCTTATGTTGGACCAATGCAAGCTTGAAGAGGGCTTCAGTTTTTTGGAATTTATTCGTGGCGGGTAACTATTCCGAATATTATTATACACTTGTATAAACGTGACAGTGTTTTGGTTAGATTTGCTAGCAAGAAAACATGTCTGTTGACTTTATACAGTGGTCAGCAGTAAAAATTCTCATTATATATTCTTGTTAGCAAACACTAGAGCAGGTAGTCTTGACTGCTTTGAAACTGTTAGCTGCATGGTAAAAACTACATTCTCTGTGAAAAATGCTGTGCTACAATAACCCTTAAGGATATCCATGGGTGATGTGCGTGCGGGGTTCCTGGCAATTAGTTAACAAAAGCCATGAATGTTTCAGTACACAGTAACGACTGACACATGCTGCAGATCTTATGGAAGATAGAGCAGTATGTCTGCAGTTGTAAGTGCGAGGATAGTTCTGTGCAAGTTATTGGCTATAGAAAGGAGTTTAAAATGATGCTGTGTGCATAGTGTAATACTGGCATTAGCCACTGTTACAGTATATTATTGTTATTATTATTTCTGCCACACAATGTGGCAGAAACGTTCGCATTTGTCAAAACATATGCTGATTAGTGAATCCATCATGTCGAAGTGATTTGCATATGTGTATGTTATAAATAGAATGCAGATGAATTTCACAGTAGCAATTGACTTCACTGCATCAAACGGTGATCCTCGAAGTCCGCAATCACTGCACCACATTGATCACCACCAGATGAACATGTATGCACGGGCGCTGCATTCGGTCGGCGAAATTATTCAAGATTATGACTCGTATGTGGCTACGTTATGGTAATGTGAATAGCTGTGTGTGTATGCTGCCGGATTATTGTTGTTGTGTATAAAATGTTGTATTCTTTTTCTGTACCTGGTACTTTTTATTCATTCGCCTGTTTTAATGGCAATTTAATAATGTTTGCTAGTTTCTAAAGCCTGCAGTTTATAAACCTGTGCCGCTTATATCCAAAAGATTCTGTTTTGAAACCTAATCCAGTTCAATATTAGCATGCACCACTGTGGGTGCATAATGCTATACGAAGTCAGCATTCTTCATAAAGGTCAATGCTGAGCTGCATCTCTTGCCTCCAGCAGTTCCAATGGAACTAATGGAGGAAGAAAGCCAAGGGAAACTGGCTAATCCGGTTTACCTGGCAAAACAGCCATTGAGTGGAGTTTAATAATTTAAGCTTTTGTGTCTATGTTTGTGGATTGAATTGGAAGTTGTCTTTTGAGACTAATGATGTGGACTGCAGATGCTGATAGCAGATAATTTGTGTTTTATATCATTGCTGACTTGTGAACAGTTAACATCGGCACTACATGTCATGTTGCTGTTGCTGTTACACTTGACTGTTAGAGACAAGATGTTTCCCGCATTGGGCTTTGGTGCAAAGTTGCCAAATGGCACTGTCTCGCATGAGTTTTACTTGGTAAGTTGATAGTTTTTTGATTGCTTAAAAGACTATCTGTGTCTGTTGTGTTATGATCAACTATAACTTTGATCAGCGGTCTCCATATCTTGCTGTGTTGTTGTGGGCAGCATTTATTTATTTTTATTATCCTTCTATGGGCTCCGGGCTGAATTGATTCATTTGTTGATTTCGGCACTATATAAATTGTTTGTTTACTTACTTTACTTCCTTAATTTCTTTTTTACTTATTTACTTCCTTACCTGTCTATTTCTTCGAGAATAGTCCCTTTCCATTTTTAGGCCGGAGGTCATAGGAGGCGACCTAACCTGGTATATTTTTTGCATTTATTATGTAGAGTAACGTTGTTGATGTACACATTGCTATTGTCACTAGGTCATACCACCACCTGAAGTAATACGTGGAACAGTGGTTGCTTGGTAGTGAAAGCAGTGGACTTCACAGACCTGATGCTTGAGATGCTCGGCAGATCCAGAGTTTGATTGACATGTATTAAGCATTGGTAGTGGTTTGGCATCTGGCAAAATTGTTTCTGTGCTTCAGAAAAGTCGTGATTTACACGTGAGCAGTGTCCTGGAACTGGAGAGTGAATGGTGTCTCTTTCTTAATACGTATAGTGGATGTGTTGTGCGTAGAATGGTAATCCTCAGAATCCATACTGTGCGGGAATTGCCGGCATCATGGATGCTTACCATAGAACACTGCAGGCTGTTCAGCTGTATGGACCAACAAACTTCTCACCTGTAATAAATCACGTTGCCAGGTAGGTTTTCACATTCACTCTGTGTTTAACACCCTGACAAAAGAACACGTCTTGCAGTTCCTGCACTATACTGTTAATGGTCGCTTGTGAATTTTGGTGAAATTTCCACATTTTTAGGTCGACTCCTTTGAGTCGGCCTAATAAAGCCGGTCTCAGATGTCCTTCCATACGTCCGTCCGTCCATCCACAGAAAGTTTCTTCGATTTCAATGAAATTTGGTTTGTAGGTAGAGGTCGACGAGTGATGCATGACGGTATGCAGTATGACCCAATCCAAGGTCACGGTGAAGGTCATGAGCCCTCGAAAGTCGGAAATTCGACCATTTTCAAAGGCTATCTTCTCTCCCATTTATAATGGGGGCTGGCAAGTGACCACAGATTCTTAAATTAGGGCACAATACCTACAGCTTATCGGGGCCGGATTGTTGATTTTATTTGTTGTTTTTGTGTCACACTGACTTGAAAGTTGGCAGTAAGTAGGAGTCGACCGTCAGTCCCGTATGGGGCTAATTTTTAACAACGTGCATGAATTTCTGTACTTAATTACGGTTGATATTTGCTTGTTACTTGAGGTTTGCTGCAACATACCGCGACGGCTCTCACTACTTTGTACTGTTGATACTGACTGATGGAGTGATCACAGACATGCCTGCCACTATACAGGCCGTCGTTGCGGTAATGTTGATTATGATTGTTTATTTAAAACTGCAACTTTGAGCAGTCTGGGGTATTGATCTGTCTAGACATGTTGCATTATGGTATACTGCAACAGTATAGGATTTGCTGTATGTGCAAAGTTAACGATTCCGTTGATTTGTAGTGCATAATTTAGTTTATTTTAATAATGTTTTCTTGTTATCTTACTGTGTATGACAGCTGGGCACTGGTGTAGTGGAACTAGTTTGACATCCTTTGTGTCAGGAGCCAGTTGATGAGTCATGAAATGATGAGGTCCTGTCTATAGTTGGCATCAGTGGTTTGTACTTCGTTTGAATGCACTGACACCGTTTGTTTGGTGACAGAAGGGCATCTGACCTGTATATATCTCCAGTTATGCCAAAGGTTCTCTTGGTAGCGCAGCCCAAACAGGCTGGTTACACAAAATCAGCAAGGTAACAGTAGTAGTTGCTGTGTATGACAGTGAGTCGGTGAAAGCTGGCAAATGAAGTTTCTACTGCACACTCTGATAACACGTTATTTTAATAATTTATCTACGCTGTGAAACTATTTGTTCATTCATTTTTGCGGGCATGGGTCCAGCCTACTCTGGACCCCAGTGCTGAGACCTTATGTTAGTCCAATGTGCTAGCCCAGGAGAGGAAGGGAATTGGTTGGTGTATGCGAGTGTATGCGTGATCTGTTGGGTGAAGGAGGGCTTAAGTGGGAGTGAACAGCTTATCGGGTATTTCTATAGCGGGCCGTCTCAAGGCGTGGCCTACTGTATGGCTAAGCCAGACTGGCACTTATTCAGCGCCAGCTAGAGGACTTTGCCACATCTTTCTGCTTCGGCTCACGTCAGCGTGGCTAACAGCATGACGGTACTAATCAAGGCAACGTCAGCAACGGTCACCGTTTATAGAGGACATCGTCAAGCCCTTTTTTATGACCAGGATTATCTCCCTGATCATCGTGTGCAATTATTAGAAATAATTCTTTGGTAGGAGGACGCGCCTGGGCTGAGGCTCGAACCCCGGCCACTGAGTACATCATGTTGTACTGCACATGGCGACCGAGTGCTTTAACCACTGCACCACATGGGCAGGTCCTCTAAAGCTGTCGTGCAAAACAGAATTATTGCACGTCCGTTATTTGTTGCTGCAATGTTCAGTTAACTTTAATATTAAACTGCAGTTTAATGATCATAGTCATATTTTCATTAAGTTACGTTAAATTCTTTTCTCAGCAGGACGAATTTTCTAATCAAGGATATCACTATTGGCAATTTTTCATTCTACGGAATAATTTGTGGAACACCAGCATGTAATAGATGTAATGGATTATTGCGACTGTTGATAACTGACTTTAATGTTCTCTTCGTAGGCGTCTTCTTTGCCGATGTCTATTATCATCGTTGGTATTGGAGAAGCAGAGTTTGATGGTAATGTAGCAACCAATGATAGTTACAGCAAATAGTTCATAATTTATTTCTAATTAGGTTGGAAGATGGACATACATAATTTGCCTGTGATTAACAGTCTAGAACATACTGCAGTTTGTATTTGATTATATATTACAGCATTGGTGAGTAACTACACCGTCTCTGGAAAAAGGTGCAACTGTATTTTTGCCAATAACTTTGCCAAATACTGACCCATTTTTCAAATTTTTTCACTGACAGACTTAGCAGTAAATTTGTAGTAAGACGACAATAAAATATCGCACCACCCCTCAAACTCGTCGCTACACTACCGTGTGAAGTATCAATGTCAGAAAAACAGCAGCAACCTGAAACATGTACAATGATTAACATTACATCACAAGGTAGTGTAGCAACGTGATTTAGGTGTGGTGGGATCTTTTACTAACACTTTGTTACAAGTATACAGCTGAGTCTGCCTTGAAGGAGTTTTTAAAATCAGTCGATGTCTGGCGAAGTTATGAGTAAGAAAGTTGATTGCCTTAAGCACCATGTCCTGCTGAAAGATAAACTACTTGCTTGAGATCGAATTTATGGTGGACAGAACAGTTATAACAGTATCATGTTACTATAACAGCCCGCAATAACCTTGACTCCGTGATCGACAAGTATTATACTGGAGTTTTCTCGACTACTTGTAACTTTCTGACTAATGCCATTAGTGACCCAGTAGGTGATTTTTGGGGGGTTTTGGTGTGACACTGTAAATATGTATATTTGTCAGTGAACAGAAGTGTGCTAACATGACTAGATGAATATTTTCAGCAACTGTTTCGAATACCTGTTTTTGCAGAGTAGTTTGCTCCAGTCAGCTTTGGAGCATGACGACTTTTGAGCACAAACATTTCACACGGTAGTGTAGCGACGTGTTTGAAGAGTAGTGGTATATTTTATTATCACTTTACTACAAATTTACTGCTAAGTCTGTCTGTGAAAGAATTTTGACAATCGGTCAGTATTTGGCAAAGTTAGATGCAAAAATATAGTGGCACCTTTTTTTCGGGCACGGTGTAGTACTGGTACTGGTGACGAAGAGCGAGCGTAAAGAGAGCAGGCTACTGATTAACATTAGTTCTCTGTGTTCCCCTGATTGTTTTGACACTGATGGTTGAATGGCATGTAGGAGATCTGGCACATAAAAATCCTGTTCCGCTAATCCTCAGAGGTTCTCATCTAGAACAGGTAAAGCATCCAGTCCCTCTGAGCCCAGATGAAAAATTGGCCGTTAAATGAAAGTAGTCGTCGATGAGTAACTAAGCATGTTTGTTAAGATTGGCGAATCGCTAAATAACTAATTTCTGATTTGAACTGTAACTGTTTTATTACTTTGACTTTACTGAAAATGTGTGTATATTAAAGTGGAATAATTTTCTTTCCTATTCATTTTACTGCTATTAGTATTTAATTTGTAGATGTTTCATAGCATGTTATGAATGAGCGATCATTCTTAGCAGTTGATGTTGCAGCTATGGAGGAGCTTGATGCTGATAACAAGCGACTGTCTTATCAGGGTCGCGTTGCTGATCGTGACATTGTTCAGGTTTGTAACTCACAGTCGCCAATAGTAGTCTGTTAAACATCTATGCTTGCTTCTACACTGTATCTCAAAATACACAAAACTGATTTGCATGCACCAGGGCAACACAGCTCAACAGATGTTGCACGAAACTCAACTTCATTTCTCCTGAGCTATGGCCCCAACAGGCCAGAGCTGTTCAAGACTCAATTGATTACAGATTTAAGGAGTTTACAGCAGCGTGAATATGAGTTGCAAGTCGACGAACTTGAAGAAAAAAAAGCAGCGACTGGTTGAACTCTGACAAGGCCATTAATACAACATTTGAGTGAAAAGATGTGATTTTCGTGTTTCCATGTTTTGCCAGGTAGTGCAGAAGCATTACTTAGGTGAAGTGGAAAAATAAATCATGCAGGATGGAAATAGTTAAGCAGTCGGCATAAGTTAAGTATAAATTAATGTACATAACAAGATGCAAACGTATGCATGTTACTTACTCCTATATTTTCACCATGAGTAGTTGTGGTTGTAGTTTGTTCCGTTCCGTAACTTCGTTGGTGGTCGGTATGGCAGTAACTTAACAACGAGCCAATCATACCTTGCCAAGGAAGTGCTAGCTGAGATTCCAGATCAAGTTACTGAGTTCATGAAGAAGAATGGTATCAGGCCACGCCGACCGCCAGACCCTGCACCTCAGTCTACGGCGCCCATGTGGTGACCACCAAACAAATACTGTCGTGAATGATATTATGATTGACAGTATAATTTGTATTTTTGACACGTGTGAGTGACCTGCATCAGTGTTCATTGTTCTTGGTATGCTCTTGTTGTTAGCTGTGTGGTCTTAAAGTGTATAAAATTAACCCACGTAATCATTATTGAATTGCTATTATTTAAGTCTACTCTGAATTTCAGAGTAGACTTAAATAATAGCAATTCAATAGTGATTACGACTTGGTATAGCTGCAGTGTAAATCCAACTGAATGGATTTTATGGCGGGTGCCCAGGTTACAAAAGTTGGGTAGCACTGAAATACACCATTTCACATTAGTGACAAACTAGAAAAATACACATCTTTAGACGTGTAAGTATTCAGAGTCTGAATACTTACACGTCTAAAGATGTGTATTTTTATAGTTTGTCTGGTTAATCACTAGTATATTTTTGTATCTGTGCGTAAAACTGTGGAATCTGACTGAGTGATATAGTTGTCACTTTAAATTTGTCTGCTGACGTCCAGTTGCTGCAGCCTTGTACAGTGCTTACAGGCACCCATGTGGAAAACACCTATATGCTGAATACTGTTGGATGTCGCAGCAGACTTTCAAGCAGCATCAATGTTCAAGCCAAGAGTGGATGGGAAGAACGTATCCGAAATGGTTTACAGTCACTTTCCCAGTAAGATATTTCCCGAAAAGACGTTTCCTGGAGAAGTCACTTTCCCGCAATGGACGTTTTCCAGTAAGACGTTTCCACAAAGTCACTTTCCTGGAAAGTCTTTTCCCGGAATAAAGTGCATTATGATCTCGGCTTGTTCCTGCCCTAATCCTGCTTGAACGGCCGTCACGCCATGACGGCTAGTGCTGCATCGACCGCCACGGCGGCCGCTAGATGGTCCAGCGACTGACCGTGCTGGCGGTGGTGGATTGGTCCGTCGTGGCGACGACGATGGTATAGCATATTTCTTGGAAGATGAGTGAGTTAGAGCCATGCAGGTGATCGACTTGGCGCCGGACAAGGTGAGCAGACACGTAACTGTTACTTTCTGTGTCACTTTCCGGGAAACGTATTACTGGGAAACGTATTTCGGGGACAGTGATTTTGTGGGAAACATTTTACTGTGAAATGTCCATTCCGGGAAAGTGACTTCTCCGGGAAATGTCTTTTCCGGAAACGTTTTTCCAGGAAAGTGACTGTCCAGAAAATGACTGTAAACCACTGAAATGACTTATGTTGTGTCGAGTTAAATGTAAAAATCTTAACTCAATCAGTGTTCAATTACGTGGTATGCGGAGTAATGTCATTTGCTACTTGTGGATGTGATGTATGTGTGAAGTCCATTTCGTAAGTACTAAAGATCACTTGTTATCCACGCATGCTGACAATGTGTGCATGTTGTTCAGTATATTATTGAAGTTTAGCAATCTTTTAACTATTTTTAATGACGATTTTACTGTTTGTTTTGAGGCTTTATTGGTTTTTTTTATAACTACGCCGGTACATGTCTTTACTGCACATTTCAGCATAATTGTTACTGGCCCGCCTACACTAGTGTAGGGGGGGGGGCAGACTGGTAATGATCGGTGGTGTCTTGTCGTCTGTAACGCAGTGCATATACAACGTAACTTACCAGAAAGCAGCACGCGGCGGGCCAGTCGTGTTACGTCCCGTTAGGGAGACACCGTGTTTCATTAGTCACGTAACAGCCATTTATTGTTGTTGAGACGAGCAGCTTAATGTTTGCAGAGAGCGTGTAATATGTATACATAACACGTGACATTTGACAATAAAAATGCTACAGGTGTTTGTGTGAGAGAGGCTATATGACCAGCGTGTTATAAATTTGAATGTGACAGTTTGAAATCGTATGAATGCATGATCAGGTGTTAAGAAATGCATATAAGAGATTTGTTTACTTGTTGAGGTTATTTGCGTGAAACAATAATTTTTTTATTTTTAAAATGCATTATTGTTATGGTATGGGCATGTTTCAGGAAAGGACGAGAATGATTGGTAAAAAGCATGATTAAGAAGTGGACGGTGTAAAACCTAGAGGTGCAAAGAAAACCTGGAGAGAGTTTGTGGCAAAAGACTGTTAGACCCAGCAACTAAACATGGAAGATGCTATGAACCATAGTAAAAGGAGGAAATTACTTAAAGATTTTACATTATACCCACAAAAGCAGGAAGTGAGTGAGTGAATGAATGAAGTGAATACTGTAAATGTTTTTCTTGTACCCGCCATCCAGGGGCAGTAATGCACCCTGATTCATTTGTTGATTTTGGCGCTATATAAATCGTTTGTTTGCTTCCTTACTTCGTTCCTTGTACTTTCTTCACATCTGAAGACTGTTTATTTTGCGCTATATAAATGTACTCATTATTATTATTATTATTGAACTGATAAAAATAAATAGGTCTTGTGGTGTTGGTTAGTTTCCAGCCTGTTGTAGGCACTAGCGTAATAACGGAAATGAGCCTCGCCTATTCCTACTGTATCGTTGGCCATCCTTAACCTGGCAGAACTAAATGTTCACCCAAGACATTGTCCCTGATATAGCCTATTTTAGTGCTGAAAGGGGACGTTAATCTTCCAACCAGCCAACCTATTCCTTCCAGAATAGACCCATTCCATTTCTAGCTCGGACGTCATAAGGAGGCGACCAAACCTGGCTTTATAGTTTTTTTGTGTTAATTTTATGTTGTAGTATATTTTGTTATGGATGCGTGTTTGCTTTTGTTGTGTTTGATTTAGTTTTTCACTACTATGCTAAGAGACTGGCTGGGAAGAATGTGTCCGAAATGACCTGTTTTTGTGTCGGGTGGGAGATAAACCCTTAACTCAATCAATCAGTCAGTTCTTGTACCGGCTCATCTGGGTTGTCGTATTGCCGTTAAACTTGTTGTTGTTGTTGTTGTTTCTGATGCTGTGAATCTGTCGACTTTCTAGTTCTTAATGTATGTGTGCAGTTTGTGTCCGGAACTGTAGAATTGTTATTAATTGAACAGCGCTGTGTAAGTTTCCGCATCGGCGACTGCTCCTGTGATCTCTGCGTGACAGTTCACAAGGAACTAGAAATGCCAGTACTTGTCACCAGAGAGTATGACGTCACTGATGCGTGGCTACCATTGTGTGGTATGTCCGTAGAACATTTGTAACGTAATAAGACTAAACATCTTAACGATGCAGATTTCATCATCCGGCTGCTCTACAAACACTCCTACTAGCCATTGTATTCATTGTATAATGCTTTCTGTTCACTTTATACATAGCATGTTTATGTGTATATTGCAGCACCGTACTGCAATTCTAACTTTAACTTTTTTTTTAGAACTGACTGTTACCAGCTTTAGGCACCGTAATATTTTTATATGTTCGGTTGCGTATGACAACCCTCAATAAACGAACATGATGATGAATAATTGATGATGATGAAAAACCAGTGATGATCACTGAACAAACTCTGTTCAGTTGAACCATTTTCACTTGAAAAGATCAGTTAAACTGAAGTTATAAACTACATTCTACTTCAGTTAATTATAAACTGAAAATTAATTAAACTGTAAGTTTCTGCAGTTGTTTTTGGCAACTGTTTTCCGAGATGTAGCAACAGCTGTAATTATAGATCTAGCTACTATGGGCTCAGGTTGCCTGATATAAATAAAGATTGATTGATTGATAGATAGATACATTGATTGATTGATTGATTATTCTATTACCAGATTTATAACGTACAGAAGTAAATAAAAACATAAAAATCGGAGCAACTGTGAATCTGAACATTTACTGAGAGGTGTATGGTTGTGAAAATCTTGAACGCGAGTGTTTCTTCGATTATTCAGCGTGTTCAGTTTGTAATTGATGTTCTTGATCGGTAGACTTTCAATTAAACCTCGTAGTTAATACTTGTAAAAGTTTAAGTTAAACTTACGTTGGAACTAAACTGTTTTGCATCAGTTGACCTTTAGCTTTAACTTTTAAAATTAGTACAACTAATACTTAGCAACGTTTGGGATCACTTGTGCCCATTTCTTTGCAGAAGTCCGCCATGGATAGAACAGGAAATGCAGACATTGAACATTCTTATATGCAATATGTCGTTCTTATTGTCCTTACATGCCGATGGGCAAGGTTGGATGTATCTGTTACTGTTTGTGGGTTAGTTTTTTGTGTGTTTGTAAGGTTATGGATTTCTCCGCCGAGGATAAAGCTAGCGGCGTCACATTTTGCTCGGCGGTTCATCGGCGTCCATGGCAGAGAATCTCCAATTTTGGGGAACTTTGCTCCCCCAGAAGCCCAAAATTGGACGAATCGGCCAGCGCGCCACCACCTCCACGAGGTTCACAACGATTGCCCTTAGCTGCCAAACACATGTCGCGCGGCGTGTGGATGTAGGATCGGCATGTGTGGATATATGTCAGTTGCCGAAGACGGACGTACTTGTTTATATACGTTATCGTCTGAGTGGTATCAAAAACAAGCTGAAAAAAACTCAGGAAATTTTAAAGTTGTTACGTCAGTTTAGAGAGAACGTAAATATGCAGTTGTAACCGATGTTAGTATCTTAGTAGCTGTTATTCTTTGTTTTAAAAATAAATTTTTGCCGCAGAAATTTGTTATTATTTTAATATGTTTGTCCTTATTGAGTAAAATCCACAAAGCCAAAATCATCCGAAATGTTGCCAAATTGATATAATTTCAATTCTTTTACATGAAATTGACATCACTGAGAACGATGTGATAGCACATATCGGACTGAAAGTGGAAATTCCGGTATTTCTTGCATGCCCAGTTAGAACCTGCTGTTACCTCTTGGGCAAAGTCAAGCTGGCTTTAGACAGTAGCTGTTTCTAATATCATTATTATGGCTACAAATGCAACAGTTCGTATTATGTAAGCTGAATATGTAAGTTGTTCCCAGTCATATAATGTAGGCAGGCACGTACGCTGATTGTCATGTAGATATACTACGTAGTGTGATATATATGCACAGTACGTGAAACGCTTTCACGAGTACGTTCATCCTCGTAATACTCGGACGGAAATGTACGCTGGCCGCGTCGCATGCTGTCCCCGGGTGAGTCACGTTGAGTATGCGCCGACAGGACAGACGGACGGACCAGACCGTTACATTACGCTTTCCGCTAGACGCGGCCAGCGTTCGCAGATGGCGAAATTGCCTACACGCAAATGCTCAGTTACTTAACTCGATCGACTAAAAAGTGTACACGGACGTAACGTTCCTGTGGACGTGCAGGGTTTGGTTTGCTTATCGTGCACGGAGTAATTTTGCCAGATTAACTCGGTAGGTACTGTCGCTTTGTTCTTGCTCCAGTCACAGCACGCAGGCGATCATGTCGTCGCCAGTCCTCGATGTAAACGTCGCGTTGACGGCTGCCGTAAATGACGGTTCTTCGGTGATGTGCGCGTCCGCGTCGTCCAGTAGCAGTCCAGAGTTGCTCAGTGAAACCCTCGGCGGACGATCCGACGTGTAGAACATCTGTTCAAACTTCTATATAACACAAAAACAGCCAAGTTGATGGCTTTCATACCTGACTGTGCATGCGCGTTTTAAGCTCATGTATGTATGCTATGCGTATATCCTACGTGTGTAATAGGCCTAATATTCCTGGGTCACCATATCACAATGTGAAAACATTTTTCATTATCAGCTTTTAAGCAAAACTGCGGTAACAGCTAAGAGCGGCATTCTGATAACCTGACGATAAGAGCAGCATTCTGATTCTGTACGACACAATACGGTACGATACGGTAAATTAACGTGCGCTGAAAAGCTGACTAGGTGGCCAGCTTAATCTAGCGTACGGCTCAGAAACGAAAAATAAGGAAAAATAAAAACAAAAACCGAGTAGCTCAGAAGAAACGGTCTATGATAAGCGCTGAATTGGTTCTAGATTCAGCATTTTGTCGCCAGAACAGGACTGACTAATAGCACCGAATGTTGCCTGTGCCTGCAGATCAAATGTTGCAAAATCAAGGTGATAATTCGATCGAATATAGCAAATTAGTGAGATAAATATTTTACACGGGTGTATAGTTTATCAGACCTTGAGTTTGGCAATGATAAGTCGATTGGCAGAGTAGAGTTGTCGCGTCCGCTGTTCAACAGTGACCAGTCTCGCCTGGTCCTGCTGCAGAAGCCGGATGTAAGCCACAGTTTCTTTCAGGATGTTGCCTTTGTTCTGACGTAATTTGCAACTGCCTGATGCACTGCTGTGTTCACATTGAACAACGCATTCACAAAATACCGCCGTCGTGAGTTTAATTTTTACTGTTAATGTGTTTTTCCATTGTATTCTACTGCATGGGCTTTGAGCTTGCTATTGAATGAAATGAAATGAAATGAACGAGATAGTGTGAATCTGAAAACGAGCTAGCCTACTCGAGTTAAACAAATCACGCTTTGAGAGCTCGTATTAGCTCATGCCTGTGCAATTTTAGGTATTTTTAATGAAAAATTTAAATATTATCGACAGAACGTATGAAATTGCACTACACTGATTTTTTTTCCGCACGATATCCCAAAAACCAATGCAGCTAGGATCACAAAACTTGACATAAAATGTTCACGTTGAGTCCTGGGGTCAAAAGTCAAAGGTTAGGCCTAAGGTCACAAGACACAAAAAATCATTGCCGGCATGGGTCCTTTGCACACTTCTTAGTGCTGGCTTGAAGTGGCTTCTTCTAGTTCAAATATGTAATGATTTAGCTATTTATTACGTAACGTTGAGGACTTGGCGTCAAGTACTTCCGGCAGACAAACAGCCTGAAATTCAATATTCTGATAAATTAGCCTTGCTGCAATACAAAACTCTCCTGTACCATATTGTAAATCTTCGAATTCTAGTAGGCTAACAGCATATACGGTAAACAAGAAATGTAGTTATCGCAAACAGATCGCTCGTCAGCGCTAATGGTGTCAAGTGTTCGACGTATATCGTACTATCAACTGTAGTCCAACTGCGCCGTGGTCGATTTTGGGGTGGTTAAGGCCGTTGACGGCAAGGTCTATAGAGCGATTCGGGGTACTTAGGGGTAACTCAAAGTCAGTGGAACTAGTATACTGTCAAATATTGGTTTTACAAGACCTTAGAGAATGGTGATAAATTTGTGCAATGGCTTGGAACGAAAATCATGAAATGACGATCACGAATCTATCCACAGTACGGAGCGATGTAGTGATAGGCTATTGTTTCTGACACCGGTAAAAAGTGTTTCTTTGGAAGTGATGAAGGATTTCTATAAATGACAAAAATAGCACCGTTTGAGAGAGACACGACTTTTTACTAGCGTTCCAATGTAATTGTCCCGTTCTTTATCATTTCGGACATCGAAATATTGGTCTTGACTCTTGAATTGGAAATTTCACCTGTCCAACGTGTATAATAGTTGTATTTGACGAACACGTGGATGCGATCCCGTTGGAATTTCACTTCTGGTGTGAGGAAACTATCAGTCCGTTTACCCCGGTACTGAAGTTGATTGTTTGATGACCAGTATAGTCGTTTTAACACAACATCAGCGTGTGAAATAGAGACAGACAGACTGAATGGCTATAGACAGTATCGCATTCTGTATCGCTCTGTTGTGCTGGCGCGCGATGATCAAATGACAACACTGCTGACTTACCTCCTGGGAAGCAGAGAGCCGAGCGTTTTCACGTGTTCGTTGATGTTGGATCGTCGACGTTTTTCAACTGTCAAAAAAATCATGATCCACGTTCTTCTAGTGTCATTAATAGTGAGGCGTCAACGCATCAATAACCATGGGGACATTCCCTGTAGGCCTACTCTCGTGCAGATGGTCCAGGAATTCCAGGCCGCCAAAGTCGTTAGTGCTTTATTAGACTTAAAACCGTCATTCGTGAGTATATTGACCGTATCGTAAACATAACAAAGGTATTTACTGGGGTAAAAGGTAAAGGCTTCCCATATACTCATTACCGAGCGTTGGGCTCGGAGCTGATCCCGGTATACACTGCAGGCAGTCAGCCCGCAGGTGACTTAAAGGCGGGGTATAGCGATTTTTGAAGTTTCAAAATAAAGTGCATAATTAAATACAGGTATGTACTCGTGATTCAGAAAAAAATATT
>Ga0209780_1000636_pt1 | contig 19664 bp, 15 predicted proteins | sample WorMetexBAHAMAS2_FD_187384 | JGI IMG/M metagenome (GOLD analysis project Ga0209780, IMG submission 187384) | Marine gutless worms symbiont microbial communities from Max Planck institute for Marine Microbiology, Germany - Inanidrilus exumae... | ecosystem: Host-associated > Annelida > Digestive...
CACACACGAACTGAAATTAGCTCAGTTTTAAGTGTCAGTTAACATTGAAATGAGCTTAATTATAACTGCAAGTCAATACAAAAGCAACGCAATTTTAACTAGTTAAGTAAGTAAAATGTAACGAGTAGCGTAATTTGGATTCTCGTTACTTTTACTTTTTAAAAGTAATTAATTACTTTACTTTGTTATATTTTACAAAAGTAACGTGTTACTTTACTTTTTATTCAAAAAAGTAACTTTTTACTGTAATTTCGTTACATGTAATTCGTTACTACACAACACTTCATATGTGCTCTATCAAATGGTGCTATTTCCAGTGACTTGAGTTACCCTAACTGTCCCAAACCACCCCATTTTCGACATTTTGTATCGCCTTTCATATCTTTGTAGTGAGTGGAAGTAGGCCTAGAGACTTCAAATTTGGTAGGTAGGTTGACGGTAGCAAGTGCTAGCCCACGGATGGCAAACTATCCCTAAAAGCGGCGTGGTTAGGTCACGTGAACCATTTAAATTTGGTGGGCACCAAACATATCTTTAGCACGGCTGATGGTCTCAGGTGCTGTCAACTTAGGTTGACGGTCAGTGTGGCAAACTGGTGACCATCGTCGGTCACCAGTTTGTCACACTGACTGGTGGGGAATGGGCAATTTTGGGGGTTGTCCGGACTATTGAAAAGCATGGGGAGTCTCATCCATACTCCCTGTCAAGTAGTGGGTAACAACGCGTACTGTTACGAAAATGGCCATATATCGGCAACAATTTTACTGATCGGCATGATATTTGGCAAAGTGACATGCTCCCCGCCGATGCGGCCTGTCGTTAAAATTCTTTGACCACTTGTTAGTAGTGGTATAGTAGTAGTAGTAGCAGCAGAAGTAGTAGTATGGAGGTAGCAGTATTCGATTGTGTCGATTTTGTAGGTGACTGTCGGAGATCGTTTCGTAATCGCGGCAAGGCGAAACAGGCGAAGGTGCCGTCGTTGACCGGATACAGTCGCACACTGCCGGCCGCCTACTGCGGCGTGGCGGTCTTGCACGGTGCCAACGAGTGCTTCGACGACGATCTGCTACGGACGCCGATGACCACCTTGCCGGCCTACTCAGACGACGGTCGACTGACGCAGCGTGGTGATGCCATGTCACAGCAGCTGCTGCCGAACGCGTCCACTTCGTCGTCGTCGGCTTCCTCGACGTCGGCGTCCACTTGGCGCCCGCCGACGTCGACCGCCGAGCCGTTGTCATCGACCGAGCTGGCGACCACGACGACTGGACGGCGAGAAGGCAGCGTGCCGCCGGCCACGTGGCTGCCGTGTCGCCCGCTACCGGCGCTGCCACGGACTCTCGACGGCGGCAGCGGTCTGGGTCTTGTCGACGACCTGACGGCTGTTCCGCGCATCGACAGCGATCGACTGCGTCACCTTGACACGCTCGGCACAGGACACTTCGGCCAGGTTGAACGTCTTTCACTTATACTAGCTCTGTGAGTGACGAGCCACTCAGCCTTGACGGACTGTTGGCGTTCTTATCTCGTGTTCGTTTATGTCATGCTTCTGTTGTATTTCTCTGTTGGCCAGAGGTGGGACGTAGGTAGATTTTAACTAGCAGATGGAATTCGATGCCCCAGCGTCGACGTGGATGCCTTCGCTACCACATACTTAGGCCTGCTGTGACCTTGACCTTCGACCTCCAGAATCTAGTCTGATCATCGGTAGGGGTTATTGAATATTTCCTGTCAATGTTATCAAAATTGTTCAAGCTGTTTATGAGATATCGTGGTAACATTATCAGACCGGATGAACGAACGAACGAACGAACGGTACAACGGGACAGCCTAAAAATAAAAAAACATAATGCCTTTGCAGACATTGAAGGGTTTGGAAGGCATGAAGAGGTGGTGCAAGAGGCGACCAAGTCGACCCCCATTACGTGAAGTGTTAGCTTATTTTATTGTCTGGTGCAAAGAATATCGAAGTACCGCCCTCTAGAATTTTTTATGTGGCCGATCGCTGCGACCTTGCATTCTCACCCACCGGTGTTATTAATTTCCAGTTTTATTCATGCATCAGACTAAGCCGGATTGTTGTCAGTTTTCGAGCATAAGTCGCAATAGCGCAATCAAGTTATATTTCCTTCACAGCCGTTCGATATTGGTAACTTCAATACGGGTAACCGGAAGTACATTTTCTACTTTTGTGAGCAATTTTTTTGTTAGACGTTGTCAGCCTTATTACTGGCCCGCCTAAATATAGTATAGGGGGCAGTATTGTTTTGCTCTCTGGCTTCGGTCGTCATCTATCGTCATCTGTAACACTTCACGGCGGGCTTGCAGGCGGCTTCACCCGCTCATTTCAGGCAATGACGTCATGCCGCCTCCAGTCTAATTATAGCTCCACGGTAACACTGCACGGCGGGCCAGTGGTGTTACGTCCCGTTAGGGTGGCACCTTGTTCTATTTACTTCAGTAAACGATGAAGCGAATTAGATATTACGTTATAAGTTGTAATGAGATCTAAAATTAATGCATATTTCGATTATAATTTTTCCAGTGACATTTTGGTTCTCTTCTGTGTTGTTTTTAACCAACTTTAATTATCATTCTGCATGTTGTTGTGTTAATAGTTCTTAATACAGGTGCACGGCAACACTGATATTGCAGGTAGATACAGACCCGACAATAACAGTTATACAGCACTTTAGGGCTACACTGTAAGCAATAATCTGTAGAAAATTCCTTTAAAAATTAATCGTTTGTGGATGCCTTTAAATCTGTCATTATTTTCATTATCAGTTTAGGGCATACTGCACTGGTATTATCGTTATTATTTCATATATTTCATGTTAACTATTGCATACACGTGGCATTAACTGTAGGTTCTGTTGTGTGAACTGGACGAACAACCGGCGAATGAGAAGACGTCTTCAGTGGCGCCACCTAGTGAATGTTGTCATACTGTTGCTGTTATGACATTGCCTCATGATGCCGGTGAACTGACTGTGTAAGCATTAAGTTTTCGTCTTGCATTTCTGACAGACTGTGTGTAAGTAGGTAGATGGTGCTGATGAAAAAGAAAAAAGACTCAAGCAGGGACGGATGCAGCACTTGCTTGTGTGGATGTTCATGTGTCAGGGTTACAAACGTGCAACCAACAAAGGCTGGTGCACCACTAGTGGAGTACGGGGCATACACTCCCGGGAAATTTGTTGGAAAATTAGTTGAAAATGGAGCAGGAGAGAGAAACTTTAAAGCAATACTCACCTGGCAAACTTAACCAAACATCGTTGTCTGACGTCCGACCAGTGCCGTCAGCTGGCGAACTGAACGAAACATATGCTCAGTCTTTGATTCTGGCCGACTCACTCCATTATGTGCAATCATGATGTCAGCCACAAAAGCCGAAGTACATGACTTATTACATTCTCAAATAGAGGCTACAGGTAACGAATAAAGAAAATTTGGCAAAATTTGGACATGTGGCTTTTGAGATATGCGAGCAGACAGACAGACATGCTGATCACAATACTTTGCGCACCTGCCGGGGGCGAAGTAATGAGGATGAGCGAATGACTGTACAGGACGGCATTACGACGCGAGGTGTCGAGGCTGAGTCGTCTCCAGCACAACAATCTCGTGCGTCTGATGGCCGCGTGCTGTCACCGAGATGAAGCTCGACTGTGCGGCATCGTTGTCGAGTACCCAAGGTACGGCGACCTCAAGCGCTACTTGCGTCAGCACGCCGTCGTCAACGCTGCCGCCGTCGACGCCGTTGCGACAACGACGAACGAGGCTTGGTCCGGTTCCCGCCTCACGTTAGTAACCGCGAATCGTGTTGACGATCTTCGTTTATTTTGTACATTCACCGAGTTCTCGTATTCAAACTTTTTGCACCACACTCTAGAACCCTTCACTTCGAGTCCACCATTTTAGCAACGTTTTTCTCTCCTGTGACCGGGAACTTTGACATCTAGCAGTGACCTGGATAATTTTACGATGAATCAGTATGCCGTCTAGGCTAAAAGTCGTTTAGTTCGAAAGTCATTGTCCTGGCACTAACACAGTCACACACGCCGGACCATCTACTCTACCACGACAGTTAATGTTGTCGTTAACAGTTACCGCTAACCGTATTACTGGACCATAATCAGTGATGCTATGCTGTGGCCTTGTACCTTGTGTGAAGGCCTAGTTGCCAAAATATCAAAAGTGCACCTTTAAGGATTAATTGGCACAAATTGCAACATTTTGTGCTCCTAAATTTAACAAATTCTGAGGTTTTCCTATCTGCAGAACGCCATCTTTGGTCTTGGGGTTAAGCCTTTAGGCCTTGCTAACGTTAATAACCGTAATCCCACCATTTGTGTGAGATGTCTCTGTGTCCACCATTCCTCTGTGCCTTATTTCTGGCCCGCCAACACATAGTGTACGGGGCCAGACTAGTGATGCTCTCTGGTGTCTGTCGTCGTCTGTCGTCTGTCATCGTCTGTAACACTCACTGGCGGGCCAGTATCTTTACGTCTCGTTAGGGCGTTACGACTTGTTGCCTTTGTTACAGAACAAAACAGAAGGTCTCAAGGTGACGTAAGGTCATGGGTAGGAGGAGCCCTAATATTGTTGAACGTGGGCTGAACCTGCATTACGAGAATGTTTCAAATTGCTAATTTTGCTATTTTTTCTGTAAGCAAATTTATGAGAGGTTCGCTAATTTAAGATTAAAGATACATTTCGTGCTTAATGCCTAATGCCTTACATTGCTTCCTTGACTGTTTTGCATGAACGTATGTAGTGAATAGGTTACTGTATGGGCTAACATAAAAATGCTCATGCTTTATGATCTGAAGCATGATGCCAGATGTCTTACTTTGTTTTTGTATATATGTGATTTTATCGACCACTTTGAACCAGATATTTGGCTATCGATTCATCTTGACTTTGCTTATAGGTTGAAGTTCACGGTCACAGGAGGTAATTATTGCAAAAGTGGTCGGTGCGACCTTGAGCGAGAGTTTTTTTTCTAGTAAGAAATGTTTTTGCTAATATCACTCGTGTGATAGGTCGCTGCTGTTGCGTTGCAGTTACGGCTGCCTGTTGTACATGGCTGCACAAATATCGTCGGCAATGAGACACATGGAGTACGTCGGCCTGATTCACGGAGATCTCGCCGCGCGTAACTGTCTCGTCGGCGAGCGACTCACGGTGAAGGTTTCCGACCTCGGCGTCGCGCGGTCTCTTTACGCCAATGACTACTGCTGCCTTCGACACGGCTGTCCGGCTCTGCCGCTGCGCTGGATGGCCTGGGAGGCCGTCGTCCTCGTCAGTTATTCACTTGCTTTCGTTGTCCTTATTTTACTAGTCTACTCGGTTTTTCTGATTTTAGTTTTTTCCTTATTTTTTCGTTTTTGGTGCCATGCGCTAGATTAAGCGCCGCGCGGTAAAAACCGGTTTAACGTTTATCCGAGTTATGATAACATGTAAGAGTCTTGGTTTTTGAATCACAGTGTATTTTATACGTGGAGTTTTAGTTTCTCGGCGCACTTTTTCAACGTCTGTCCACCGACTTTCTCGAAACTTTTACGCAGAGTGTATAACATTAGCCCCATGTGTTGACGGTCATATTTCTTTTATTTCTTTGTGTTCTTGTCGCTCCGCTTTCCTTACAGCGAGAGTATGAGACAATTATGTTTCTTTTCTATGTTGCCTTTTTCTCTCGTTGTTTATTCTGATGGTGTTGTTCTCTTTATGTGTCGCGAGCTTGAAATGAAGTTTAATTGCATTGATTTGACAAAATTTGAAAACGAGCCTTCTGTTTAAAGGGACTTGGTATTTGAATATCGGTCTTAACTAGAAAGCTGTCATACAGTTTTCTGCTCAGTGAATAGGAAAGTAGACATCACAAACGTTCGAAAGATGCTGACATTTGAAGACACCGATTTGTCATCAGGGTTAAAATATCTTTCGGCGTTATTTTCTTCTGTTTTTTCGTTGCTATTTTTCACTTTCGCATGCAATACCACTTGGCTGCATAATATGCAAATAAACATATACTTGTTAATGGTCGTTGACTTTCCAGGTGAGCAGCATACTCCAATATGCATGCTTACTTTCAACTGATTTCAGTTGTTACTTTGCCCCAGGTAGGAATGTGTGAAGTTCTCAATCAGCGTGTCTGCATGTTTGTTTGTCTGTTTGTCCGCTCGCATATTTCGATACCTGCACGTCCAAGTTTCACCAAATTTTCTGTACCTGTTACCTGTGGCCGTTGCACGGTCCTCCTCTGACGGAAATGCGATACGTTGTGTACTTCCGATATTTTGTATGACGTCATGTTTTCATATAATGGACCAAATAGGCCAGAATCAAAGACGACGCGTATGTTTCGACGTGTTCGCTAGATGGCGGCACCGGGGGCGAACTCTGCCGTCTCCTACTACGTGTTGTTGTGGTTGCGCTGTTTAGGGAAGGCTGTCGACGAAGAGCGACGTATGGTCGTTCGGAGTCACCGTGTGGGAGATGGTGACGGCGGCGGCTCGTCGACCGTACGAGCGGCTGAGCGACGATGAGCTGGTCGACACGCTGCGTCGCTGGCACAGCGAGCACCTGCCCGGAGACCCGCCGTCACCGGCCGCCGCCACAGCCGGCGCCGACTGTCCGCGGGAGCTGGAGGACCTGCTGCGTCAGTGCTGGAGCCGAGACGACGACCAGCGGCCGACGTTCGCCGACATCAACGTCTTTCTCACGGTCAAGAGCGACGGCTTCTGTTCGCCACGGCACGACTGGCCAAACTGACAGCATCTACGCTATTAGTGTGCCATACGCTGCAATAACGCTGGGCGGAGCTTACGATGGAGGTAGAGATTCTATAGTAGGGCTATAGGTCACGCGACTTTTGCAGTGGCAGCAGCAGTAGCGGCAGCGTCGGCTATTCATGCTGAAGGCAGAAGTCACAGCATAATCTGCCCAGTTAGCTAGCTCCGGTCCAGGATAGGTGTGTGTCTGGGTGTCGAAAGGGAAGAAGAGCGCGTTAGCGCGATTGCAGCGGGCGGTCAGTCATGACTGTAGCTTAGGCCTGTATCTTGCAGGCTTTTGACACATCGATGATCCAAGCAATCGTCAATGCGACGGTCGTTGTGATCGATGACACCGACCTCTCGCACCGACGATCGCTTCGTCTACGTACTGTATAACGAATTTCCACTCGTGCAAATTAAAGGGCTGATTATTCATGAGACCTTTATTACTGGCCCGCCTACACATAGTGTACTGTAGAGAGGCAGACTAGTAACGGTCGCTGGCGTCTGTTGTCGTCTGCAACACTCGACGGCGGGCCAGCAGGCGGCTTTACCCGCGCAGGCCATTCGATGACGTTATGTCGCCTCCAGTCTAATTATAGTTCCACGGTAATACTGCACGGCGGGCCAATAGTGTTACGTCCCGTTAGGGCGACACCTTGTTATCCACACATGCCGATAGCCAAGGTATGGATATATCGTTTACTGTTTTTGTGTGTGTTTGTACGGTTACGGGTTTTTCCGCTGAGGACAGCTAGCGGCGTCAAATTTTTCTCGGCGGTTCATCGGCGTCCAAGGCAGGCAATCTCCCATTTTTGTGAACTTTGCTCCCCCAGAAGCCCCAAATCGGACGAATCAGCGAACGTGGGGGCGACGCCCACCGGCAAGTAACATTACCGTAGAGATACGCCGACGTAAACGTCACGCTAGAGATGCGCCGTTCGTGAAATGGCGCGGCGTGTGCACATATGATCGGCATGTGTGGATATATGTCAGTTCTTGTTTTATTTTATTTTACATGTGCAGACGGTCTTACGGACGCATAAGTTTGACGTCGTGTAGCTCGTATGGTATAAACCCCTTGAAACCACTGGTTGTTGTTGAATGCTGCGTACAAGTTGCATGATGCGGTGAGCAGTGTATTTGATTTATGTGTCAGACACGTTACGAGAATTGCTATCAGAATGTGACTGTTGGCCGTGACTTTATTAGTGTTGACAGTGACAAGTATAGTCACGGTCATTCAACTTGTGACCTTCTCTGTGTTTCTGACCGTCTGACTTTGACATGCTTTTGCTTTGTACGTGTGACAATTATACTAATATAGTCAAGTCATCGCTACGTACGTTACAGTTACACTACATGAAGTCGTTTACGCGAATTTCTACTCATCCGAGACGCGGTACATTCTGTGGTGATGACTCCACGTTCCCTAGTCGAGAAACACTATTGCTGTCCAGTTAACAGTAAACGCAGGGTCAGCGGCCGGTTTTGATGTACACGGTAATTACTGGTTGTTGTCAAGAATTTAAACCCTTGATGTTAGCTTCACGGCGTTTGCCAAAGTGACGACTGCTCAACTGAGTAACTTGTACTCTTTTGTTGAGGGAGACTTTTTTCCGGGGGATATTGTCCGCCGTCGATCGGGAGGCTTATGTCTGGACTGGAGCGGCCTTTGTCTGGGGGGAGGGTGGGCGGAGAATGTCCGGACACTACCTCGTATAGCCCACAATGATATGACAGGGCATGTATAGTTTTTGTGATATTTAGATTTGTCATAAAGAAAGAATTGTATTTGGATGTTTAAACTTGTTGTCTTGCTTAAACTATCTAATACATTACTAAAACATAATAGAGATTCATGATCATTTACCGTCGTCGATTACTGTAGATGGGACTGGCAGATCATTAACTGTGGCCTACATTGGCGTTTTTCGAGTTTAAAAATAGCACGTCTTTGAAGGTAAGATTAGGGTTACCTTAGGCCTACTAAACTCATTGGAAATGCTACCACTGACCAGGGCTGAAAAGACATTCTGTAAGACAATTATGGCATCTTGATACCCCTTGCGGCGGCGAATGGATTCGTAATTTCGTCCGAACTAGCCCCCATTTAGTACATGGTTCCTTGGGCAGCCCCCAAACGGCATCTCGATCGGTGCAGTTCGATCGGTGCAGCCGGTTTGCGTACACCGCAGCAAATAAGACTCTTAATGCTTTTCAATGGGGCGGACAACCTCCAACATTGCCTCTTCGCTTTGGGGATCTCGACCCCATCTAACACATAATTCCTTTGGCCCACGTGAGTCAGCCCCCAAACGGCAGCTTGATCGGTTCATCTATTTTTGCATACACCGCAGCAAAGATACTCTATGCTTTTCAATGAGTCAGACAACTCCCCTCGAAGGATCTGGACCCCCTTATTATGGTTCCTTGGTAAGTTGGTCCCACCCGAGTTAGCACCCCAAATGTCATCTCAATCGGTAGAGCCGTTTTTGCAGGGCTCACGAACGTGATCAACGCACAGACACATAGACTACACTACGTCCGTCTGTAGCAATAGCCCACATCTTATGCAATGCTTGCTATGCGGCCTAAAACTGTCACTTCTGTCTTTATTGACAGTCTTGCCCAAGTAGAAGTGGTTAACGCACTCGGCGCCATATGCAATGGAGCGTGACGAACCTTAGGTGACGGGTTCAAAGCTCGGTCCTGGTTTGTTCGTTCTCCACTAAATAATGATTTCTAATAATTCACATGCACTTGATGAACAGGCAGATAATCCCGCGTAGGAAAACAGCTATAGGTGTCCTGTCGATAATCTGTGACCGTTGCTGACACCTTGATTAGCAGCGTCAAAGTTTGTCAGCAGCGTCGGCGTAGCGTCGGCGTGAGCCGAAGCTGAAAGGCATGGCTGGCCATATAATGGTGTAAACCAGGGCTGTGTAATTGGGTTTTTAAAAACCTAAGTTTTTTCCGTAGTGACCAAACGTGTAAACGGTGTTACTGCTATACACTCTGAGTATAACACTGCTGACCTATGGTAATGGTTACGGCTCTGGTTCCGGGGTCTTAATCGACGGATTAATTTTTATCAAGGATGGGAGGGGTACACCGTACATAGGCCTAAGTAATGCTACGCAGATAAATACCGGCCAGTGTTCGCAACGTGGTTGAAACTACGTGTAAATGACTCTTAGCCGCATCGGCAGATGAAATTTTTATTTTATTTAAAATCGAAGAAGGCTGACAGCGGTGACTTTGAAAATGAATAAAACTCAATTTATCTAACCTTCATGCACCATTTTTTTGTTTACGCGTATCGAACATCACCAATTAGATTATTATTTGTACCGGAAACACAGCGCGCATGCGCACATATTTTGGTTGTCAATAAAAACAAAACGAAGAGATCTCAAGTTTTGAGTTGTTACAGTGGTTTGCGGATGGCTAATAATGTGGATTTGATGTGATGACATAATGGAGTAAATAATGACACTTCCGTTAAATTGAAATTCTGATTACTGTTGCTTAAATAGTTATTAATCGATGTTGAGCGTCTGTCCGCTAACATTTGATGTAAGTTTTCCTTGGCGACGACGTGCTTTAAAGTTCGTCGCATCGGTGTTGCATTTATAACAGAGGAAAAAACTGTATGAGGTAAGCAGTGCTATATTCAGACTGTATAGCAGTCACACGTTTGGTTACTTTTCAGGAGAACGTTTGCAGGCTATTTCGCTTGTTGCCACTGTTCATTGTAGTCATTTTGTGCTGTTCACTATGATATTTTGCTATATGTAATGTTCTTGGGTTGTAATTACTTTGCTGTTATACTGCCAGCATTATCTTGCAGTTCTTTGTAACATTGCAACACTTTGCAGGGATGTCTCTTTTCAAAGCTAGAGAATGGTGGTGTACAACTGTCGGAGAGAGTGAGATATTTGATCTCGGTTGTTTATGTCTGGCAGATATCACAGGCACACGATCGGGTATGTGACATACCTTCTTCTGTCACCTAAGTCAACTTTTGTGCATTTGGAAGTTTGGTAACAAACAGGCTTGTTAATTGTTAGTAATTGTTACCGTGCGATGCTATGCTAGCATGGTATATGCTGTTGTCATGTGTCTGTCTGTCCATTTGTCCATCACACTCTGGTATTGTACCAAAACAGCTAAATATAGGATCATGCAAACAATTCCATACTATCGCCCATGAACTCTAGGATGTAAAAGACCTTGGCGAAATTCCGACGGGACTACCCCCAGTGGGGGCAGCGAGGTAGGTTACAGTCGGCGATTTTCAACCAATATCTCACTATATCTCAGAAATGGTGCAAGATAGGGACATAGTTAACATGATCATAGCAAGTGTAGCCCACGTATGGCAAACCTTCCCTGAAAGAGACATGGTCAGTTTATGAGAGCCATTTGAATTTTGATGGGCACCAAACATATCTCTAGAATGGCTGAAGCTAGAGTGGTCATATTTTGAACACAGGTAGGGTATGTCACGTCCCAGCATATGGATGACAAATCACCTTTAAATGGGCACAGTTAGGGTGATGTGAGCCATTTTTACCATGCTACGCTATGCTAGCGCGGTTTATGCTGTCGTCGTGTGTCGTCGGTCTGTCTGTCTGTTTGTCTGTCTGTCTGTCTCTCTGTCCATCTGTCCGTCACACACCAGTATTGTATCAAAACGGCTAAATGTAGAATAAACTAGAATCATGCAAACAAGGCCATACGATAGCGCAGAGACACGTTTTCTGACGGCAAAAATCTAGTTTTAGACCGTATTGCCTGCATGCAGTGCTTAGATGCAGCCTGTTGCTACAGATGTTAACATCGCATGTGTTGGGCACGCGGATAAGCTGGTGAGAAATTGCTAAACTGATTAAGATGATATTTGGGGGCTGACTCATGTGGGTCTGGGGAATCCTATATTAGATAGGGGTCCAGGTCTGCTACGGGAAGGGGCACTTTGGAGGGGCACATGAGCTGGGCCATTGTAATGAATGTGCCTGCCCACTGCATGTGGCAGACAAATGCACTCACTGCTGCAAGGATTGACAAGATGGCGATGCAGCCTGTTGCCAAATTACTTTGGACAGTGGTTTGTTGTGCACATTGTTAGAATTTCACATCATACATGATTTCTCATTAATAGTATTTGAATTATTTGTGGTAGTAGCAATAAGAAAATAAAATACAAGAAGCCACAATCGCACAAGCCGGCCGCCCAGTTAAGGCACACCCCCTACCCGTTTGTCCGCCTTCCCACCCTAAGCCACACCACTGGCCAAACAAATTCACTGGCATGATAACGTTACGGTCAAACCATCCGATTGTTAGATATAGATACATTACCATATGCGAGTGCACAGTGTAAGCTGAAAACCTGATGAGTAGGGCACTTAAGTAAGCATGAAATACACACACTTTTATACATATCGTATCAGTTCGTTGCACGTTGTGTTTGTTATACATTGTTGTAGATCAGGTTATTGTTGGCAGCTACCATGGTCGACTGGCCGTGTATCAGCCACATCCAACAAGAATTGGTGACAAAGCTCATGGATTTAGTGTTGATGATGTTATTTGTGAACTTCAGTTGTCGTCTCCGATACTTCAACTTTCCACTGGCCGATATTCGTCGTAAGTATAAGTATAACTTAAGTGTGACACAAAAAACAAACATTTTTCTCCCTGTGAAAGTGAGGGAGTATGTTTTTACCGGCGTTGGTCTGTATGTCGGTCTGTCTATCTCTCTGTCTGTGACCACGATAACTAAAAAGATTGTGGACGGATTTGTACCAAATTTTATGAGAAGGTTCCTAGGGGGAAAGGGAAGACCAAGTTCGTGTTTCATTACGATCAGTAGAGGGATGTGGAAGTAACGGTCAGAAAATTCCGTAAACTGGCGATTGTTTACATTTTATATTACTAATAGTAGGTATGGCAAGTGTTGCCAAGTGTTGGCGACAAAAACCCCCAAATTTCGCAATTTTGTAGCCTTGCGGCTATCCAGTGAACATACCGAATATGCAAATTCATGAAGGAACGTGATTGGTCTATCAACACTGCGGCAACGGCTGTTCCATTAACTGGGCACCCCCCATTGTGGTGGCAATCAGCAATAGCTTTTGCAGGGAGTTGTACTCTCTCAGAGTACTTTCCATCTTGTTATTACATGCATTACTCACAGAAGTCACTTCTTGACTATATGATTAGAATTATTGGTTAACAATCAAAACATTTTTAGTTTTATGTTTCGAAGGTTTGAGCATGGTAGTGAATTTTTTGTGTTAACACATAAGCAAACTGACATTTATTTTTGTATTATGAAGTCCTCGTTATCACTTTGATAGTTTGATTATTAATTACATTTTGTATTTAAGCATACATATAATTTGCTTATACACGTTATCAATATTTGTTAATTACACAATTTTGGCATTGTTTTTGGCAAGCAACAGTCATTCAAAATGTATGTTATAATGCAGTTTCTTAAACAGCTTTAATGGCTTGTACTGGAATTTAGGGCATCTGAAAGTGTAAAACTGGCTGTGCTGCAGCCACGAAAGCTGACTGTGTTTGCTATTGCAGGTAATTTCTGTTTACTGTTGTACACAGAATTGTTATCTTATTTATAAATTTCTAGAAGAGTTTGTATTCCAAAGATGTTAGCATTAATTGAGTGGTATAGCAAGTATATAGAAAAAACTGCGGATTATTTACTTGGTGGTCATTTTAGACCAAACTTACCATGTCTGTGGTATTTGATGTATATATGATGTTTTCCTTGATCACACAGTTTTGTAGTGTTAATTGATAAAAGTTTACCTTTTGTTGGAAGTAGATGTACTGGCTTTTTGAGGCATTGTTTCATTTCGGCTGCTTAATGATTTTCAAAGTATAGCTTGTAGTTGTGGAATCATAGATATTTTTACATTGCCTCTGATAGGGATGCACAGTATTGCAATCAGCGTGTCTGTCTGTATGTCTATGTCTGTCTGTCTCTGTGTTTGTCTGTTTGTTTGTCTGCTCTGATTCTGCCTTTCTGGTGCCAGCTTACCCAGGTTATCCTGTTGAAAAAGCCATTAAATGGATGTTTGTTTCAGCACTTTCTGCATTTTGTTGAATGTGACATTTTTGTATTTGATTTGTTTTGCTGGTGGTAGCTATGTAGCTGGTAGACATAGTGTCAATTTGTGCCTTCATTTTTTGATGTATAAGAATTTTTATGGCTTTGTTTATTTACTCACTATTTATTAAGATATACTAGTATTAAGATATTTCACACTGTGGCCTGTCATTCTTGCTTGATGCTGTCCATGCTGTGATGCTTTGAGAGTTTTGGTTTGGACCACATGAGCATCTAGCCTGTGACAATTGCTGCCATAGCAATCTCCATATTTTTACAAGGGATACTTGGCTAGTACAGTGGAACGTGGAAACTGCGCGTTAAATGGTTGCGTGTGCTCATATATGTGTCTTTCAGCCATGCCTGGTGTCACTGAGCATGGTACACAGTACCAGTTACGTTCTTTGTACGAGCACAAGCTTCAGCGGGCAGCTTTCAACTTCTGCTCAGGGCCATTTGGGGGCGTGAAAGGTATGATCAAATTTTATTAGTTACAATTAAGTCATTGTTCTGATTCCAAATATTGTGTAAGGTTATAATTGTAAATATTGGATTTGTTGTACCCTGTAGTCAGTAATGTTGTTTTGATGAAAACTCCAGCATATTTTGAATAAAGCCGGTCCCAAGTGTCCGTACGTCCATTTGTCCACAAAAAGTTTCTTCGATTTCAATGCAATTTGGTATGTAGGTAGAGGTCGATGAGTGATGCACGACGGTATGCAGTGTGACCTGATCCAAGGTCAAAGTCAAGGTCACGAGCCCTTGAAAGTTGGAAATCCGGCCATTTTCAAAGCTATCACCTCCACCATTTACAATGGGAGCTGGCAATTGACCACCGATACTTAAACTAGGGCACAATATATGAATTTGATTGGGCCGGATTTTTGACATTTGTGCTACTTTTTGTGTCACGTGAATTTGAACTTTGAACTAGAAACGTTAGTTGCAAAAAGTCGACCGTTGCTGATGCCTTGATTAGCAGCATCAAGGTGTCAGCCGGGCTGACGTGAGAGCCGAAGCAGACAGATGTGGCTAAGTTCCCTGGCTAGGCACTGAAGAAGTGTCAGTCAGGTGGACAGACGCTGAAGAAGTGCCAGTCTGGGCTTAGCTAGACAGGCCATGCCTAGAGGGTGCTTAGAAATACCTGATAAAACGGGTCACACCTGTTTAGACTCTTTGCCATTGGCTTTTCTGTTGGTTTACCTCTCTAAAATATGTTAAAATACAGCACATCATTCTAAGTGCACACACACACACATGGTTAAGAGAAACTACATATTATATTAATTAATGAAACACATTATTTAAGGCGAGAGGCAGTTAGCATGCTGTGTCCAGTTAATTGCTGACTTTTATTAAAAGCTGCATATTTGTTAATACAGAGTGTAAGATATAAATTGGTTGCAGTTGGACTCTGAAATCCTAGGCATTATTAGTGATTTTCAGGAAAAAATGATTTGTTGTTTTATTTTATGTGATGATATTTAATTGAGTGTTGTATTCTGTTGCACAGGAAAAGACTTTATCTGTGTCCAGTCAATGGATGGCACAGTTTCTGTGTTTGAACAGGAGTCATTCTCCTTCAGCCGTTTTCTGCCCGGAACCCTTCTGCCTGGTCCGATTGGTTATGTGGCGAAAACTGACAGCATTGTGACTGTTGCATCAAGCAGACAAGTCGACTGCTTCAAGTGAGTTAATGCTTGCATGTTGTTTAGATACTAGTCTTTTGAGTCGACCTAATAAAGTGGGTTCCACATCAAATGTCCGTCCGTCTGTACGTCTGTCCGTCCGTCCACAAAAAGTTTTTTCGATTTCAATGAAATTGGCACATTGCTATGTAGACGTCGATGAATGATGCACGACGGTATGCAGTATGATGGTATGACCCAATCCAAGGTCAAGGTCACAAGCCCTTGAAAATTGCCTCCGCCATTTACAATGGGAGCAGCAACTCACCACGCATTTTAAAACTAGGGCACAATATCTAAATTTGATTGGGCTGGATTTATCCTCGGTTTTTGTTATGTGACTTTGAACTTGGCAGAAACATCAGTTGCAAAGAGTCAACAGTCAGTCCTGTACAGGACCAATTTATTATTTTGTTGACAACATGTGATTTTAACTGTTTTGTTTAACCAGGTTTCACGTTCTAGCAACGGCAAGAGATGACCCATCAAAGGAAGATACTCAGAACATGAAATCAGGAAGAAGAGTTACGGTAACCATGGCAACTGTTTGCTTCCAGTCGCCATTGTTGGAGACTAATAGAATTTCTGATACTGGCACATTTAGTTGGATGCTGTGCCACTTATCTCCAAATGTTCTTTTCTGGAACAAGGGGAGGAAGGAAGCGAAGGGGAATTGCTTAGCTCAGGTTTGCTTGAAAAATGGCCACAGTGTAATTTTGGTGGGACTTTGTGTAGAACATTATGCCTTTCCTTACCAACAGAGCCATGTTGGCAGGTAATGCAGTAGGGAGAGTTTTACACAGTGTTTGTTGTGTCACATATTGATCAGTCTCATTATGTGCACTTTGTTGCACTTCTTCATCCTGTTGTTTACGTGTTTGTGTGCATTGCTTATCAAGACTTGTATTAGTACAAGCAGTGAATACTCGAGACTAAACAAGGTTTACATCATTGCATGTATCTGACTGAAAAGATGAAGTGTCGTTCAGTATTGCAGTGCTGCTATAGCAAACGAGTGGCTAAAGAATTTTGAATTTTGCTGCACACCGTACTGATGACTGTATGATCCCTTTTGCTGTGTACACCACCGCTGAGACTCTCAATGCTTTTCATTGGGCTGGACAACCCCCAAAATTGACCCTTCCTGTGGGATCTCCACCCCCATCTAATACATGGTTCCTTGGGCTCACCCGAGTCAGCCACCCAAGCAGAATCTTGATCGGTTCAGTCTTTTTCGCAGGGCACGTCTATGTGACCAACAGACAGACAGACAGACCATACTATGTGCAACATCTGTAGCAGTAGGCCGCATCTTATGCACTGCGTGCATGCAATGTGGCCCAATAATATTATCCACTTACTGTGTTTTATTATGTTAATGATAGTGACAGAGTTGGCAGTTCTGAGAATGTATTGTAATGCTGCAGGCTGACTGGAGTTTCTTAGTCAATGAACCAGCAATAGATATTGCAGTCACCACATTTGATGCAGCACCTCTGGCTATTATGGTACTAGGTAAGTTAACTGGTTTCGTTTTGCCATTTCTCAAGTGTATATTCATCCTTCAGCTTATAGCTACAAATTGATTGTAATATGCATCATTCAGTATATTTTCAACTTTCGAAGTTTTTACCACGGGTTAGGTTGAGTTGTTCTTTGTACACTGCCAACGATTGAATTTTTACTGTATGAAGTAGATGCACTTCCTGATATTGAACCAATTATTTGAGAACACTGAAGGATTACTGTAAATGATATCTTTTTAATTATAGTAATTTGATTCATCATGGTACACACATAAGGTCTAGATAGATGGCGTGCACACTTCACTGCTTTAAAGTGTATGCTTTTATTTGTTCTGTGTTATGATTTACTGAATTCTTAGTATACTAGTTTGGCATTCAGACGGTTGTCATGCAGGATGTGGTGTTTCTCAGTTGATAGATTAAGAAAAGATGAGGCAAATGATGATTATGCCCAGTTGGGATCAGTAGTTTAAGTTCCTATAAGTGCTTTGACATGACAGGAAGAGTGTCTGGTACAGTAAGTATCAAATTCATCACATTGCCAAATAGCTCTTGAGCACACTACTTAGCATGTGCAGTCTCGCAGTCTCCTTTTTGCATGTGATACGTACCTCCAAATGAAGCATAATCTGCCGATTTGTCATTAGGATCAGGGTAAATGTTAACATAATACATTCTGCGTATTCAGTAGTTAGCTGTATTTCTTTGGTGAAGGATTATGGTTATCGGTTGTACTGAGATCTCACAGTGGGACAAATTTGGCAATATAAGCAATTTGGCGCGGCATGGCCCGTGAAAGACCTGCTCAGATTATGTGAATCAGTTCTCTTTTAGGGAACATGAGCCATGCTGGAGTTAATCCAGAAAAGTCGGCTGGTTTAATAAAATCTGAAAGTAAGTTGCTGTGTTTGCGAGAGCACTTTGATATTTGACGCTTCTAGTTCTGTTGTGGCACTTAGCTAGTAATGTTTCCCACTGTGCAGGAGAGCGCAATTTATATGCGTTATCAGAAGCTGGACAGTTGTTATTCATGAAGAAGTTCGACTTTAACCCGTGCTGCTTTCTGCCGTATTCAGGTATGTGGCTGTTGTTAATTCTTATACTGAAGGAGAGTCTGAATGAACTGAGACGTTCTAATGGAAACTGGCGATTATTATTATGCTAATGACATGATGACCTAATTGCTGGAGATTGTTGAGTTTCAGTTAATGGCATGCTAGTAACTGTAGTGACAGATGGTGCACGATACGGTTTAAGTACCATAAAGTCTTATACAATATAATACGATACGATATATTTATGTGCGCTCAAAAGCTGACAAAATGGCCAGCTTAGTCCAGCGCACGGCACAGAAACAAAAATTAAGGAAAAACTAAAAACAAAAACTGACAAGCTCAGAAGAAACGGTATAATATGTATAGTATGCACAATTTTGCCCATTAGTACCTATTTCAAAGAGGAGGTGCATATTGCACTCATGATCTAATAAGTATGTCAATTTTCATGGTAGTGAAATGAAGCCATAGTTCATCTTGAACATCCTTGTACAGAACTCGCTCTGTTGTTTATGGCTCACAGCATGCAGAGATGCTGCAACTGCCGCAAAGGCCTACCATTGTAGGTATGTTAACAGTGTAGGTATATTATAAGGCCTACCATTGTAGGTATATTAACAGTGAGACCATGGCCGTTCCACGGCGTCGACCGTCGCATGTCTCACAGCTGTGGCTAGACTTTTCAGTGGCTGATAACAGTCTGATAGGGAACCGTTGATGGAACCGATAAACTGCCACAGCCCACGGCCGTTGTGCTCATGTATTCCACATCGGCAATAACGAAGGCCGTGGCATCGGCCGCCTCATACCCCTCAGCCTGCAAACTCTACCTTCGAGACACCTCTGTCATTGAACTCTCTGAGAATGGCTGTGCAGTCAGTCAATCAATCAGCAATGGCTCTGACTGGCAGTTCGGCAATTAACGATCTGCTAATGTCACAATGCACGTAATGACCTCACAATGGGGCATCTCTTTGACTGTTGCCATGGAATTATGGGTGCATATTATACATGTGAACTTCAATTTACTCTTCAAATCGGGCCTATAATTGGCGTATGTATTATACACGAGTGTGTATTATACTAGAGATTTTTGCAGTAGGTTAGTCAAGTCATGTATCATGTAATCTTGAATCAGAATTGTTTAACCCGATATTTAAATATGAACTTGTATGGTACTGTTTACATAGTATACATATGTTTATATTTAATAATAATATTTTTCCAATGTTTTTGGATTGAGTTAGTGTGAAATTTGTACCAGAGCTGCAGAATTTCTTTACTTCACTAAGATGCTGTGGAACCAATAAATATGTGATTGTACATTGTGTCCCTCAGAGTTGTTGCAATATAGCTTTAGTAATAAGCAATAAAATGTTGTAAAATTTTAGCTTGAAATATGTAAAGTTATGCTGCATGGAATAAGAATATATTTCCGATTGCACCTTTGAGATTGACTCATTCTATAC
>Ga0209780_1000637_pt1 | contig 19652 bp, 11 predicted proteins | sample WorMetexBAHAMAS2_FD_187384 | JGI IMG/M metagenome (GOLD analysis project Ga0209780, IMG submission 187384) | Marine gutless worms symbiont microbial communities from Max Planck institute for Marine Microbiology, Germany - Inanidrilus exumae... | ecosystem: Host-associated > Annelida > Digestive...
TGGATTAAAGACACTTCGGCACCGAGACATTTTGGTCCTAAGGCTGGGACACTTCAGCCCTATGGCTTAGACACTTCGGTCCTAGGCTCAGGACATTTCGGCATTAGTGCTCGTGTCCACAGAATTCGACCTATAACATAGGCGTAACTGCATGCTGTTGTCTAGTACAGCTTAAACATTTTAGGCATGTAAAACGTAAAAATGCATACACTTGAAATTCATTTTACTGTTAAAATGTTTTGCCACTAGTCATAATGTATGCTTAATGTTTCTTGCTGAGGCGAAATTAATTTTTCCTGTATTTATATTATGCACATGGGCACGCAAACGTGCCAGGTAACGTTGGGCCGGTCGCACTTAGTGTCTTTTGAAATAGTGATTTACAGTCAACTTAACCCAAAAATGACAAGACCATTCGGTCCTTGGGGTGAGTCACTTTGGTCCATAGGGTGAGACAGTTCAGCACTTAGGTCCAAACTGTCTTTTAGACACCTCTGCAGTAGTCCCGAAGTGTCCGGACAGTTCGGATCTACCCAACCAGTGCCGAAGTGTTTTGGGTCCAAACTGTCTTGGGTCCAAAGTGTCTGGTTCCCGAAGGGTCACTGGTCCGAAAGGTGCGGAATGCCGTTTTCCTGAACATAATGGAGATATATTCCTGTCAAATCGTGTACTCGTTAACACATTAATTTTGCAATAATGAATTTGTTATACATTATTATAATGCTGCTATAGGGAGTGCTTTTCAAAAATTTGTAGTCGGCCAAAGTTGCAGTTCTGATCAAAGCATGAAAAAGTTCATTGGGAACATGCGTGGGAACACAGAACGAAGTGACGCATTTTATGGCGTTACTCATGACCGACGTTAAGCGAAGCAATAAGTAAACAATAGTAGTTATTGAGATCTATTGGTACATGTGTGGCATACAATTCTGTGTTCAACTCCCACCTTACTGGGTAACATGCCTACGTACACAAATAGGAAATCAATGTGGCCTATCAACCGGCACTGACTGGTCAACTTCAGTGCGAAAGAATGAGTGATGTTACAAGTTATACACAATGGGGGCTGGCAAACGACAGCGCATTCTTACATTAGGACACAATACCTAAAGATTATCGGGCCGGATTTTTGATATTTGAGTTGACCCAGTTTTTGTGTCATGTGACTTTGAAGTTGGCAGAAACGTTACTTGTGAGGAGTCTACCATCAGTCCCGTACATAGCTGATTTATTAAGCGTGCTCACTACACTCAATTGATGCCCGGCCATCCTCGTTTGTAGCTACACCTTAGGTTGCATCTGCAGACGTGTGAAAAGCTTGTGGATGCGTCCACCCATCTCTGGTCATTCACCTGTGCCCTACACCTGTAACACACCACAAAGGAAATGTGCGTTAAAGCCGTGATTAATGCTTGATTAAAATAATTAATTGTTCCATTAACACCATTTAAAAAATAATCACTCGACAGCCCTATTAGTAAGGTTATCCCTGACCTCACTAACCCTACGAGCCTCAACCTTTCTGACAGGTAAACTGAGCAAAACTCCTGTACATAAGGTTGCTGTGGCGGCTTGGCGTAGTGGTAATAGCGTTGGTCCGTGGTCGTATCAACGAAGTTACTCGACGTCGAGCCCAGTTAGTACAGGGATTGGTGATATGTCCGGGTTCGACTTCCGGAGGCGGCACTTTATTTTGGTATGTAACCAACCACCCAGGTCGACTCAGCCATCTATCCTTTCGAGGTCGATAAATAGAGTAGTAAGCTGTAATCGGATGTTTGCTTCGTCGCACGAGTGGCGACGTCTGGTGAATGCTTACGGGGTGAAGGCCTGGTGTGGTTGGAGCGATGGTGTGTTTGCTAGCTGCATAACGCGGGTCCAATTGTACGTTAACGCGTGCAGTTAGATGGTCGCAGTTTGCGCTGCAGCACCATTGGCTCTTGCCAATTAACTGCCACTTCCGAGATTGTATACAGCACAGTCGCCGGTCATCACGTAAGCTGCGCTATATAAGAATCCGACATTTACCTTTACCTTTAGAGTTGGTAGGGTTAGTGAGGTGAGAGATGAGTTAATTTTAGGGGTTTGTTTAACTGTTTAGGCCAGGCCCAGTGGCATTGTTTTAAGCATGGTGCTTCTATTATGTCATAATGGCTTGTAGTTGTGGCGGTCAACTTACGCTAACTGTCGGTTGAGTATTCAGTTTTTAGGTCGACTCTTCGACAGAGTTGACCTAATAAAGCCGGTCTCAAATGTCCGTCCGTCCGTCTGTGCCTGCATACATACGTTCTTCAATTTGAATGAAATTTGGTATGCAGGTAGAGATCGATGAGTGATGCATGATGGTATGCAGTATGACCCGATCCAAGGTCAAGGTAATGAGCCCTTCAAAGTTGGAAATACGACCGTTTTAAAAGCTATCTCCTCCGCCATTTACAATGGCAGCTGGCAACTGACCACTGATTTTTAAACTATGGTATAATATCTAAATTGATAGGGCCGGATTTTTGATATTTGGCCTAGTTTTGTGTCACATGACTTTGAACTTGGCAGAAACGTCTTGGTCTTGGCCCAACGAACAGTGTTACGTGGGAGTGGAAATCCCCAGCGGGGAATGGGCAATTTTGGGGGAAAACGTGCTGAAAAAGCCTAATACCCCTAATCGTGAATTGGACTGGTCTGTGCCACGGCACACGACAGAGGCAAATGCTTGATTGCAAGCTTTGGACGAGTCTATTATCGGCCGTGATGTGGGGCTGGGATTGCACACTGCGGGTGAAGTCTGATATCTACGATTGCCTTGTTTCATTTGAGTTGATTTTGGGTACCATTTTGGACACAGTTGGCGTTGGTGTGTGTTACAGAGAGTTTATCGAGAATCATTTGTTAGAGTTTGTTAACAAGAATCCTGGCATAGTCGTCTATCTACAGCCAAGAAGACATCGTACTCCAAGACTTGTTGCTGAGTATCGTAAGTAATATGCATGAGCACTTAGTTCAGCTGTTTACCTGCCAACAGCAAGGTAGCATTAGAGACAGTATGATGGTACACCAGGTTCAGTCCAAAATGCCAGAAATCACAATGCCACATACGTGGTGGTCGTCTCCGAGTATGGTCATCGCCCTCTGTGCTCAACTACTGATAGGACACTAACAGATCCACGAACCCACAACAGATTTGGTGATAGAAGCTTTGCTGTTGCAGGGCATCATTTGTGTAACAGTTTGCCGATAAGTCTGCGCCAGATCTCTAGCTTCGGACAATTTAGGCGATATTTTGAAAATCATTTATTTGGGATTTGAGAAATCACAGGGCAGTGTGATGCATGATTTTCTGCGCTATATAAATATTCTTACTTACTTACTTACTTACAAAACATGCAGTAATGGCAGTTTATTGGATTACTGTAATGCACCTGCAAGGGTTGAACTGCAAAGTTATCTCATACATTTACTTATTCTTACAGTGACCTTCTTCAAGAGCTTCAGTGAAATGGAACATAAGATAAACTTACCACACTTACCAGTAAGACCCTCTTTTCCATATGCCGTATCTTTTATCCGATCTTATCAAGCTTCATTCCGTTCCATCTCTGCTAGTCTTCTCACTGTCCCTGAAATGAAGCCTGCTTTCAGCTCTTGTGCTTTCTTACTTACTTGCTTAATTTTTCTGTGTCTAGCTGTATCAACAACAACTGTCTGGAATTCCCCAGACAATACCACCCGTGACTAATAAACCATTAAACCATTTTTGGCATTTAAATGCTGTATAAAACTGTCTCTTCGAGCCTGCCTTTAGCACTGCCCCCTAGAGAGTCCCTCATGAACCCTGATTTTTTGACTTTGGCATTATATAAATTGTGTACTTACTTATTACTTACTGTTGTTTTGTTACTGGCAGAATGCATGCAGCTCGTCCATGGGTATTTTAGTTACTCAGGATTTTGAGATTTTATGCCCTGTACCAATGAAGTGACATATGGCCACACCAAATTTCACCAACATCGATGCAAGGGTGGGGTGTGGGATCCCAAAACTGAAAATCTTGCCCAATTTTTGAATGTTAATGCCCTAAGGAGGCGTATCCCGTGCTCAAATTTTATGAAATTTTCAGCATTTTGGGGAGCTTTGTGGGAAGCTGACTGCTAAAATTTGGCAATTTGCTCAGGGGTTTTTAGAATTATGGGTATTTTGTCTCCGGGGCATGTTTTCCCCAAATTTTTATCTCCCTAGTGACAAAACTATAAATTGGATGTGAATAATTCTTGGAGGTGCAAAAATGGTATGGACAACCTCTGTCACCGTGTCAAGTTTGGTGGGACTGGCTGGGACTTTGCACGTCAGAGGAGGAGGATGTTTTTGTGTGTTTTTGCTGGCAGCGTGTATGTAGCACGTTTGCTGGGGTTTAGTTACTCAGAGGCAGTCACAGCATGGCATGATACGCCATGGTTCCAATACCATACTTGGTCCTGATTGGGGAAGGGGGTGGGCACAGCAGACCCAAACTTGGTTTAAATCACAGTTTTTTTGGTGATTTTTTACCCACGTGGATGTCCTTCCTGTCTCTGAAAACCAGTGGAGCCAGGGGTAATCTCGTCCAATCTCGTAAAATGCCTCTTCTTGTCCGGAGAACATTGATTTGTAACATTCCGAGCAGCTTCCCTGCATTGCCTTCCTGTGTTTAGGTCACTTGTCAAAATTACACCAAGGTCCTTGTCTTCGTCTACTTCTGCCAGTGTACAGAATAGTGATGATGTTGTGAAGCTGCTGATGGTGTGTTGCAGTGAACGGCAACGTGGTTCAGCTCAAGATGGCCCAACACACTTCAGGTGAGGTCTGTCAGTGGCTTGAACACCTGAGATGTCGTTCAGGTGAAGATATCCTCCGACTGCGCAAGACCTGGCACACGGACTCACCTTCGGTCCAGGGCATCTGGAACCCGTTCACCAACCTTGACCCACATCTCGCCGTGACCTCATTACCGGACGAGCGGCTGTCTCGCAGGCCTGCGCCTGAGTCGGCAACCGACTACGTCCTGAAAATGGCACAAAACGTCAAGGAGATTGGTGATGATATGACGCCAAAATTTGTCTCCGAGGAATCTAACAATGCATCATCTCTAGCTAGTAACTGATGTGCTCCACCAATCGACCGTGGCTTTTGACGTTATGAAATAAAAATTTGGAATTTAATTTCCGAGAGTGGCTCATTATTTTGAAATGATTAGTGAAGATATGTGAAGAAATTTAACTCTGTCATTGTCGAACGAAATCATGCAGCATTTCTACCTAGTAACAATGAGCATTGTTAGTATTATAATAAGTCAACTTTTAATTGACCCATCGTTGTATTTAATATTAGTCATGTAACTGGGTCATTTACATCTGGGATTGACCAATGACGTGTTTGTTGTGGACGGAAAACGGGCTTAATGTGCAAATTATAGTACTGAAAGTAGTCGTCTGAAGCTGTCTATGGTGCGTGTTTTCTTGATGATTGATGCATAAATTCGTTTTGAGAATTCTGACAGATGTGTCGTCTGTAGCCACTAATAAGACGAGAAGCTCCGCTATCGCCGAGAGACCCGCGCGACGCTCTGCCTATAGCAGGGATCTAGGGGCTATGCCCCCAGTGGGGACCAGGGGCAAAGGCCATGGAAGCCCTCCTGAAACTGAAAGCAGTTTGAAAACTAAATAATTGCACTCTGGATTTGACTATTTGACCTTCTAGTGCTTTCACATATTTCATCCATTACTGCTTAGGTTACTTGTTATATCCCTATGCCGCTAACGCAAAAACACATATATTGGGCAGTAGAATGAATTTATTGCCGTCATGTTTCGGGGGCTGGATCAAGCATGTTTTTGGCTATCTGCGGCATTTGGGGGGTTAGCCCCGTGGTTTCTTGTCCTCGCCCCTGCATAGGCCTATATCACTTCCTATTAGTGGTCTGTAGCAACAACGACGCTATCTGGCACCGTTTCCGAGATATTACCACATTTACAGTGTACGTGACTGGCTGTGACCTTGAGAAGTACTCGATTTTCGAAAAGAATTGAAATTACAAGCAACATGCGCTTTTCGATTCATGTGTAAAAATATCATATATAATACATGATGCATATATGGAGGTATGTGAGATGGAAAAGTTTCAAACAGAAAACGTGACCTTCAAGGTGACTAAAGGTCATCGCGATAATGGTGCTATTTGATAGGCCATAAACAATTTCCTATTAGTCTTCCATTGCAACTATGTCTCTATCTTGCAACGTTTTCGAGATAATATCACTTATTTCCTAAAATGTAAAGAGGCCACGTGACCCTGAACATATCCCTTTTGGGATTATCTGTCATGCATGGACTAGAACTCTATATCAATCAGCAAACGACATTTTGAAGACTCTCCTCAAATGTTCTGCGACGTCCGATGCGAGTTAGCAACACGGCAGATAACGCTGACATCACTCAGTCGCAGGCAGTCAATGGCGATTGGTTATAGAGTCACGTGACACTAGGCCTCGTCGAATGCGGGAAGTAAACAGCTTGTGTAAGTGCACAGATAGCCGAATGCTTCGAGTCGAATACTTTATTGTGGGCGTTCCACACAATACAGCCATCTAGTTGAGTGTGGTTTGCACAAATTTAATTCAAACACGTTAGTTAATGTGTAGTCATTGACTGTACCCTGCGTTACTAGTGTTTAAATTGACGGACCGCGGTAGCTTGTTTGTGGCGCCACCTGTCGAGTTGAATTACAAATTGCTGTCAAGCTAACTTGCGCTGTGTTGTTTTGCTGACTGAGTCCGAAAAAAATATACGATTTTCTGGCAAATAGAATACCTTATAATGTATTAGATTATTGGCTGATAATCGTCTCTGATTTCATATCGTCAAGATAAAGAGGAATGACGCTTTTAGGTTTGATCAAAAACGTTTGGATGGCTACTCGTTGGGAATGACGTTCGCTGCCAGACAGGGAATGTCAGTCTCCCAGTCCCAGTGTTACGGTCACGTCGATCAAACTGGCTCCAAGCCTACAAATCAACAATAATTTTAAGGACGCAACCAATATCAAGGTCAGCTGAAATCAAGCTACAAAACAGCTGCTAAAAGTTGTGTAAACGCATCCCACGTTCCGATTTTCAGTCTGCATTCACCAGGTGGCGCCAAGTGGTGTCGCAGAATGAACGTGGAACGTGCGATGAGCAATATGCCCAGCTAGTCTAGGCTAATCGAATTGCAGCGAAATGATTGTCTTGACTGGAAGAGCATCGCTGCGTGTGAAACGTGGAGGCGGAGAACGTGTAGGGAGACTTCAGGATATAATGCGGTGTCGGCTAATGAAGTGTGGTGCGTCGTGACGTCGTAGTGATGATCTCATAGCGAGTATAGTTGATTGGATGTGACCAAGCGATGGTCCTGTCTCTGCAACCCAGACCATAGTCTTATGTAGCCTGCATGTAGTGATGTTTGAGTCGGAAAAAAATAATATCGATTACATTCGTGCATCTCAATCGATTTTGTGAACTCAACAGTAACACAGTACGCAGATTAGTTACAAGACAGAATATCGAATAGTAGGCCTAGTATTATGTTATAGCTGACAACACAAATGACTGTTACTATAAGCCTAGCAAATGTCAACACATACACCATACATACACGCGTGCGTAACTAACGTGTATAGGCTTCCAGAGAGACAGTAGGCCTAAATCCGACCGAGCTGGCTACGTAATATACAGTATGTAAAAGAATTGACGCATGTCAGACAGGAGAAGCAAACAAACAAAATACTCTCAAACTCTATACCGGTAGCCTACGATGTTTTGACGTAGGCTCTGAAGTTACCACCGTATGGCGGCCTAGAAATTTATGTATTAGTATTAGTATTATTGTCCACTATTTGCTGGCCAGGCACGCTCATGCATCGGTGTCAGGGACCGAGAAAGAAAGCGGAAACACCACTACGGAATGAGACGGCAATATTGAAAAAAAAACAGTTTGGAATGGAATAAGCTAGGTAAATATTAAACTGATACTCATGTAAGTCGGGTGCATGGGGTTAGTAAGGGGAGGGTTTGGCCTATACCCCATTCCCTGGATCAGTCACATTGTTTTTCTGTTTTCGTTCTGTTTGTTTGAAAATATCCAACATTTTCTAATTCGATAAACGAGTAGGTCGATGCGAATCTCAACTACAGCGCCTCACTAATAGCTTACACCCAACAGCGCCGTATATACCGCGCTCGCTCGACGTCTTGCTTTCGCACAACCGAGACCAATAAAGTACTTGTCTTAACGGCGACTCCTAGGTACGCCGAACCCGGGTAGTATATCTTATGATGGCGGCGACTGCGAAACAATGGCGCGGATGAACTGCCTTCGGCATTCAGGACAGTCGTAAAAGATGCCGTCGAACCAGCGCCTGTGGAGCAACGGATGCAGGCGCAAACCGGAAACGTTTGCTTATGTCGTAAAATCGCGAGCATGACGGGACTGCCAGTTGACTACAGAAACCGGCAACGAATATTAATTTCTTTACGACACTCATACGACAATCGTAACCAGCTGGCCTACGACAGATGTACGCCCCTATGAGCAATCTCTCAGTAGTGTATATAGGCCTAAGTCCATCCACGCTGGGACTTAATATAGTCTACCCGGGTTCGAAATTTGATGACTGTAGCTGCAGTCGTTCCTGAGATATGGCTGGTGCCCACCAAAATTTAAGTGACTCACGTGACCTGACCGCGCCCCTTTCACGGATGCTTTGTCATCCATGGGCTAGCACTTGCTACGATCAATCATACGCCAAATTTGTAGTCTCTATGACCACCCGCTACGAAGATATGAAAGGCAATAAAAATGGGGTGGATTGGGGTATAGTTATGGGTCACTCAAGGTCACTGAAAATAGCGCCATTCTATAGAGCGCACAGGAATTCCTATTATGGCGTTCCATTGTAGCTTGCACCGTTTCTGGGCTATAGCGATATATTGGTCGAAAATGGCCGACCAGAACCTGCCCCACCTCTATTTGGCGTCCCCGTTTGGGGTAACCCCTTTGGAATTTCGCCAGGATTTTTGTTTTGGCATTAGCAAATTAATGTGTGAGTCAAAAAACAATAGGCCTACACTTGACTTTTGACCATAACTTCGGTAGATGTAGACAGATTTACTAAATTTTTTCACTGTCACATTGCTGAGAAGTGTTATATGTAACTATTACAGATATTTATCATTAAGCCGATAAGCCGCCGTTAGCTTAGCGGCTGACTGCGGCTTGAAGCTTAGCGGCTGGCGGCGGCGGCTTACGGCGTCGGCTCCGGTGTCTAGACTCATTCTAGACTCATTCATACAGTAGTAGGACTACATAATAATAATAACAATAAAAAAACAGATTTGTACAGCGCCATTAGGTCGGAACTTTAGAGGCGCTGGGCCATGAGCAAAGCAAAAAGAGAAAGTTTTCAAGAAGAGGAATGAATGTCTTTAGCCTTAATAACTGTGACAGAGTCGCTATTGAGGTCGATGCTATAGCTCCTCCTAATCCACGTCTAATCATCTTAGTGCACTATGAAAATAGCGGTCCAGTGATGTGGATATGCTAGGTTGCTTATGCGCCTATTCAACGTACGTTAGGACGGAGACGTGATGTACATGGTGATGGTGATACGACTGTCGGCGACAGTAATAATAATAATAATCTACCACTACGCCATGCCGCCACCCACGGTAGTCCGGAATGTAGCGGATACGATGTTGTCAGTCAAAATCCATAGGCGATGTTTCCTGTATACAAATCAGCACGTGAGTTGACTGCTAATCACGCTGCAATTGTATCGTTGTCGATCGTGTATATAAGAATGATTTTTTTCTCACTCACAAAGCCGGTGACACACATGCTATTGACAGTCATCAATAGACTAACGCACAGATAAGCAGTTAACCAGAACTAGTACGTCAGTGGGAACTGACCTCTATCCACACATGCCGATCTTACGCGTAGCCAGCGCGCTGCACCATTCGGCAAGCGCACGGGTCACGCGTGTTCAAGCCTCCACACCCACATAAATCCTATTTTGGGCTTCTGGGGGAAGTTTTTGAGGAGCAAAGTTCACCAAAATGGAGATTCCTTGCCCAGGACGCCGATGAACCACCGTGAAAAATTTTACGCAGCTAACTTTATCATCGGCGGAGAAATCCGTAACCGTACAAACAAATAAAATTGCAAACAGTAAACGATATATCCACACCTTGCCTATCGGCATGTGTGGATAATAACTACAGAAACTATAATAGTACGGACTTATATCTATGCACAGAGTACATTTAACAAGTCAGCGCTTAGCTGCAGGGTACCATGCCATCTCGTCATCCAGTTCTGTGATCTGCAACTATACCGACAGTCTATATGTGCCACGCACCAGACTGCTGTTTGGTGAGTGAGCGTTCCTAGTCGCCGCTCCTAAGATGTGGAATCAACTCCCAGACGACTTCCGCTGTACATCAAATACTAACACTTTTAAGAAAAAAAACTGAAAACTTGTTTGTTTACAATGTTTTACGATTTGTGATCCTATCTGCTTGTATATTTTTGCACATGTTAATATGTTTGTATCTTATCTGTACAGTGCTGGTCAGCTTTCAGCTGTAGCGCATCTCACTGTCTGTAACTGTAACTGTAACCATCTGGGTTGAAATCATGAGCACACGCAGTGCATGGTTAGAGAGAACTTTGTGGCAGATCGAACGGATGGAGAAGAATCACATTTTCAAAGGGAGACGTTATGATGATACTGGCGCCGGAGCCGAGTCCACTTGACACAGATCCACTCTGACGTGAGCAGATGTCCGGCGTGGACTCGGTGGAATCAGTCTCGGCCGCAGTATATATCTCAACCCGCCATCCAGCGTCGCTTACACGTACCGACAATTCGCTTTCAGGCGCCTTGCCTTCCGTTTGGCGACGTGGGGGTTCAATCGGTCGCCTTGCTGGGTGGTCCGCCGGACAGCAGTGGGGACTAATACATCTCTGAAGCTGTGAAGGGCTGGGAGAGCCGAATTGTTTGAAGTCGGCATGGCAGACTCCGAAAGGTGATGCGACCGTATACATGTTGTGCAGCCGAGGATAACTCGAATATTTCAATTTTTGAATTTTTTTTTCTTGAACATGCTTTAATGAACATTTTTGCACTGCACGTAAATAAAAAGTTCACAATGCCATAATAGCATTGCGTTTATTAACTCTCCAGCAGACTTGTAGCTGTATTTATTGGAGGTTGGTTGGATAATAGGCCAATTTTTATAAACCGTCTCAAACTCTATTCAGTAGCTGTGTTTGGTACGCTAGAGATTTTTAGCGTCTGGCTTCCAAGCCAACTCAGCCTCCTACCCAAATCAAAATGAGAAATGAGTAGGCCTACCGATCAAAATAGTGATGACCCTGTGTGACTGGGAATTATGTAGACAACCGTGGCCCATTTTATTATAGATTAAACATGTAGACTTAAAGTACGTAAACCTCTGTGATCCTCTGTGCATTCGAAATGAGTCTTCTCCACAAATCTGCTGACTTTACTAACCACGGCACTAACTACTTATGCCGACAGCGGCGTTTGTCTGTTTGCCTGTCTGTCTGTTTATTCGCACCATATCTAAAAACCGATGCAGCTAGGATCACCAAACTTGACATACAAATGTTCCACGATGAGTCCCGAAAACCCATTTATTTTGGGGTCAAACGATCAAAGGTCAAGTTCACGAGTCACAAAAACAGTGCCGGCGTGGGTCGTTGCACTCTTGTGAGTGCTGGCTTCTGTTAATTACAGCCGCAATACCTGACTGCTGTTGTAACATCTTTACGCTGCTGACATTGTGTTTATAAGTAAGTAAGTGTAAGTCTTGACTCCTCTATGACGACGTCAAAGTCACAGAAACGTCACAAAGGGGCTGGATGATTGTCTCGTACTGCAGACCACGACAAGCAAAACTCGGCAAAAAATCCCCAAATCGTTCGCACTGGCGGACCACCCACGACGCCGAGACCACCGAAGGAGTCCCGCGTGTGCATGCGTCAGGTGCCCGAGATAATCCGCAATCGATATCCGGGCTGCGACGGACGACGACACAATCAACTTGTGGATAGCCGGCGTCCCGCGCGGGACACAAAAACACCGTCGACGCGGCGTGACTATTTTTCATCTCCGCAACTCATAGTTCTTCCACGTCCACTCTAGCCGCGGCCCCGAGCGGCTGAGACGGTATGGGACTTAATCGTGTGAGCGGAAATGCAATTTGTGTTGCCATCTATAGAGACCCGCATGGCGTAAATGCCGGCGGCACTCCCCCGCGGGCATTCGCGCGGAAAACTCGCGCGTGTGGGAATATTAACCCACACAGTATGTTTTGTGTGGGTTAACCGCCGGAAGGTGACAAGAATGGGACCCACGAGGGCGGTTGCTGTTCTTGCGAGGATGCCGCAGTAAACATCGCATTCGGTGTTGCTATGGGGCCTGTTTCGCCCACATTGTAGGGCCAGCAGAGAATTCCCATGGAGGACCGCCGAATTCGTGCGTTGCTATTGGCAGACTATATACGAAACAGTTTCGGTTTAGGCTATTTTTAAAAGTACTAAAGTATTATGATTCGTCTAAGCCGCTAAACCGGATCTGCCGTTGTCTGTCGAACAAAAACGCAGTTCGGCTATTGTGCTTTCTCGGTCTGCGGGCCGGATGTTTGGAACAGTCTCCAAGACTCCAACTACTATAAAACTCATCGACAATCGTGCCGCATTCCGACAAACGTAAAAGACGTATATTTTAACACTGCTTTTAGTTCTTAATCTCTCACTGACATTTTGTAATGCACAGTTGGTCTGTTTTATGTATGACTGGGCACTATAGAACTTCTATTGAATTGCATTGTATTGTATTGTTTTGTTGTTGACAGACAGAAAGATCAAATGCATCAGTTGTTATTTCACATAAATTTGACGTAGCTGGCAGCGATCTACATTTCGCTATGTATATTTCGTCAGTAGTATATCAATTCACCTGTCATTTATTTCGCATTTAGCCGCATTGAATACAAAATAATCGCACACAATAGTGTGTTCTACAGGTCTGTTTAACAATGAACTAATATCAACATTAATCACAATCACTATCAGTCAGTGGTAGCCTATCAGCTGCTCGTCACTGCTGCATGACGGGACGTTTCCTGTTAGCTCTACTAGAAGGTCCGACGTGCAGCCCGGCCGTCAAACGTTTTTGATGCATTATTGGGAGCCTGAAACCCGTCATTACTGTCCAGCTTATAGCCATACAAAAGAGTACAAAGGTTAATTACTGGAGAGTTCTCTATAAGTATAGGATATTATACCCAGTGGCGGATCCAAGGGAGGGAGGGCAAAGGGGCCATGCCCCCCAAATTTATGACAATTTTTTGAAGGAATGTATTAGTTGCATGCACTTTCATGCCGTATAGGCCTATGTGTTATTTGTCTAATGATCGCGCACACTGCAGTTCAACCAATATAGAACTGTTGCATACTTGTCATCAGATGGCTTCTTTGGCATTCATATTTTACAAAATTCAATTTCGACCGGTGAAAATCGATCCAGCAGATCCAGCGTTTTCTCTGCTCAAATGTTTATTTTAAAAACAAAGAAAAAAGAAAAGATATTAACGCGAGCAGAACATATAGCCCGCGGGGCATGCATGCCGCGCGGGCTAAATAATAACGATACCGTGTTCATGCGTCATAATAATATCGCTTCGACAGTGAGGTCCTACTAACACCTACGCCATGGGTTGGATTGTACAATATAAGTTTGATAGTGAGTTGGGTCTAGAATCTGGAAGTAAGGTTGGTTTCCGTTGTGAAAAATTGATCATCAATGTCCATCTGTATTTGAACTGCCCGTATCAACGCTACTGAACGCCTGTTAGCTACACTTACACATACATCAGCACGCTGTACTGTCATTCGCTGAGCGGCGCCACTTTAGAGGAGGTTTGAACTGTCTGGGTGCTTTCTTGTATTAGACCAATGTGCACAGTTTCAGCAGGCGTTGCGTGTCGCTGGCTGAAAAGTGGATATGCAACTGAACACTTGCGATATCAGTCCCGAGATAATGTAAAAACGGCGCTTACTGCGTCGCGTTTATACCATCGATCAACATCGCATTGGCAGCAATCGTTCGTCAGTACAGGGTGGCCCAGTAAACTATTGCTGACTGTTAGTCATAAAGCTGTCAACTATTTTACAAGAGACTCGTTCAAGCCTTTAAGGTGCGATGCGATTTCTAACGAAGACTTTTCATTACAGACTTACTACAGAGTCTGACGGTAAAATAGTTATTTTTGAGAATCGATCAACAATCGGCGAATTCACGCGCAAGAGTGCGACTACAGTGACATATTTTTGTCTAACGGTGGCTTTATCGGGTTTATTGGGCCATCGTGTATGTCTCTAGTGCTGTGTGCGATTCGCAGTCAGTTGTATTGTTCAATTTGTTCGGTTCTCAGTTGCCGTTTGAGTTCTGACACCACGGAGACACGTCCGCCCGCACAACAGTGTTTCTTTCTATATTTACGTATATTCCCAACAGCCCGGACGCCTCATCTGTTGCTATTTGCGAGTGACGTCATCCGCCGAATCTCTTCTGAATAACTTGCGTTTCCCGCATTCTATGCCATGCGTTTGACTTTGAATAGGCCTGTCTCGCTTGTTATCTATTTATAACAAAACAGTTCAGTAATGATGACATAAGTTGTCATTATGAGTGTGCATAACATAGTCATGACGCAGATTAATATTGTTATCAGCATATAATATGAAAACTGTAAGGTAACAATGTTTGATTTGACACGTTGCTAGTGTAACTGAATGCCGTTTATTCTACGAGCCTTAAATTTCGATTGCGAAAATTTGGACCGGAAACGGAAATATGATAGATTCCGCGCATGCACTTTAGAGACAAAACGGCTAAACAGCTCAGATTTCTTCCCCTTAAAGAAATTCGGCCAGTACGGAATTCGGAGCGGTAACTTGCCCTGATTCATTTGTTAATTCCGGCGCTACATAAATCGTTTGATTATTTACTTCCTTAAGAATATGCCCGTTCTGTTTCCAGGCCGAAGGTCGTAAGAGGCGACCAAACCTGGCTTTAGTTTTTTTTTTTGGGGGGGGGTGAATTTTGGTGTTATAGTGTGTACATTTTGTTATGGGTGCATGGCAGAACATCAGCTTATAACAGACAGTCCAGTGGCGGCACCAAGCGGTCAATTCAGGCAAATTATTGCAGGTCACTATGAGTGAAAGGCAGGTCAGTGGTTATTCAGTGGTTATTCAGTGTATGCTTTCAGCAAACGAAATTATACAAATGTCCGCCCGTGCGACAGCCAGCTTTTCAACAAGGTCATGTGACCTCGCTCACCTCACCCTGGTGTAAAGGTCGGTTAAAGGTCGGTTTCTTATATAGCGCAGCTTACGCGATGGCCGGACCACCGCGCTTTACGATCTCGGAACTGGCAGTTAATTGGCAAGAGCCAATGGTGCTGCAGCGCAAACTGCGGCTATCCAATTGCACGCGTTAACGTACAATTGGACCCGCGTTATGCAGCTAGCAAACACACCACCGCTGTAACTGACAGACGGACGGACAACAGGACATAGCGTGTACCGCGCTACGCATATGCGATGCGTCGCGCGTAAAAAATGGTGCATGATCACTTAGTGTGACATGAGTGCAGAATTTCTGTCGAGAAGTGTGAGTGGTGAGCGGCAAACTGTAGGTATTAGTCGGCCAGGCGCAAGAGCTTAGCGTCAATGTTATCTTTAGAGTCACGCCGGTCCTGCAGCTTAAGTGCCGCTCCGTGACGACATTCCCGTGACCACAAATGGACACGTGGCCGCCGAAGCCAGTGGACGTACGTCACGTGACCAAATTCCCGATAAAAGCCTTCTGTGCGTACTCGTTTCGGTTCCATTTACGCTATTTTAGCGCATAAGACGTTCGATTTAAGCTCAGGCCGCCGAGCGACGGAAGTTTCAGTATTTCGGCAACTCGGCAATAGCAGGCAATCATTCGTCCGTACCACGCAGACGTTGAACAGAGCATGGTCACTCATACCGCCTCAGACGCGTTCTCCGGTCTGACAGCGATCCCTCAACTTCCCGTACCATCGCCACCTCCGTTGTTTACTCCAAACTTGAGCGTCGGATGCACGTGGTGTAGGAAAAATTTGCGATTTTCGACAAAAAACTCGCGAGATCTCGAAAAAACGGTACAAGAGAGGCGTATATAGTTTCTATGAAAGTGAATACGACGTCGTATGCGCTCTATTGAATGTTCGCATTGCCGATGAACCTCGAGTGAGTGACCCCCAAATCACCAATCACCCCACCTCACCACCCCGTTTGCACATTTTGAGACTTCATTCATATCTCAGGCGAAGCTGGAGTCTTCAAAATTCGTAGATACAGACCGCATCAAGTGTTAGTCTTGCAATGACAAAAAGACTCCAAAATGGGTGTGATCAGCGTCACGGAACCATTTTAAAATTTTGAGGTCTCATCATATTTTTGGAATGAGTGAAGCAAGGCACTTCAAACTGGACATACAAATTGATAATGTTTTCACGAGTACTACCCGCAAACATGATAGACTATCGCTATCAAGCGCATAGTGACTCTATCGAATTTATATGCGCTATACAGAAAACTACTACGTATGTATGTATGTATGTATGTATGGAAGTGTGTGTTCACTTCAAGGTCACGTGACATATTTAAATCATGGAAAATAACTATTGATATCTCGTAAACGGTAATGATACAGATGTAGCTACAATGGAAGACTAACAAAAAAATCGTATTATGACCTATCGAATAGCACCAGCACTAATGACCTTGAGTGACCTTGAAGGTCACTTTAGAACTATTTTAATTCTATGCGTCAGGAACTTAATCTTATAATTATCTATGGTATGTTCACATATGATTCAGAAATCACACGTGGCTTGTAATTTCAACTGTCTTATCGAAAATTCTTGTAGTATAATTTTAGTGTTTCTATTCGTCGACGTTCTGATATGATTCCGTGCAATACTAGGTGGCTGGCTATCTGTGAGTTTTCCAGCTCGCATCACGCATCTTAACATCCTCATCGTCATCAGATACAGCAGCTGCAGCGCTAGCGAGTCTGCTTCACCGCGACGCAGCGGCCGGCGATACCCGCTCACTCACCGCTTTCACTCTCGTGCGCGCGGCGTCTTACATACTGCGTGACGTCAGACTGACGTCATCGTGACGTAACGCTCGTCGTCGTCGCTGATTGGTCCATTACGTCTACACGTCGCGTCGAGATAATCGATCATTAATCGATCAATATCGGCTGCATTGAGTTCGATTAACTACCGTCGCCGTGTCGAACAGACAGCAGTGCCGTGTCGAGTCTGATCGTCTGTCAACTACCGTCTCACGGGCAACGTTCCTTATTATTATTATTATTATTATTATTATACGTCATAGACTCTTTACTCGTAGGTACAAGCCGTGTCGACGTCGTGACGTCATCGTCCGCAATGTTGAACGATGACGTCACTTCCGCCGGGCCGAACAACCGCAAATCATCGACTTCGTGGACGACGAGATGTAAGTAGCGCCCTCTGCCGACAAATCTGAAATGTTTTTTTCCTCATCGACAGATATTTATTCGCGTTCAGCGACTAAAAAGTTACGATGTCCTGAAATCGTAGACGTGGGCCAACCGCCGTGATCATGTTTGGCGACCGTGGAGAAATCACGGGCGCCTTCGCATGGCGAGCGGTACTAAAATGCATGCTAAATTGCCATACAATTTTCACCACTTACCGTATTTCCTCTAATAGAAGCCGGGTCTCAAATACAAGCCGGGTCTCTAACAGAAGCCGGGGGGTCTAAAAGACGAATATCATATAGAACTAATTGCGCATCCCTCCGTAGCACTGTGGTGCATTGCGTCATCCGTGCGTATTGCATGATTAGCATTTAGCAGAACGGCGGTATGGCCTTCCGGGTATCTCGCTTTGCAGTAATAAATATAACACCAAGGATCTTGGTGTTTTAAATAATGTCATGTTCATCGGTGAACCGGGTGGTTCTAATAGAAGCCGGGGGGTCTGACACTATTGTTCTAATGGAAGCCGGTGGCTTCTATTACAGGAAATACGGTATACCAATTCGCAATGGCTGTTACTGCCATAGGGCACAAAAATCACAAAATACAGCACTTTGCCTGTAGACCGAAACGCACTTCTCTAAGATCCTCAAAGTCTTCATTCGTGGAACCTACAGTCTAACACTCATGTCTTGGTTACATCAGCGATAGTAAGTGCTGAGGTATCGCCGACAGCGGCCATAAACGAAAACATAAACATAAGCACAACAGTACTGTCTTAATGATATCCGCATCGCTTCTTGAAACAACAAACGTAAATTTACAGGCGTAGGTTGGAATTTTTTTAGTTGTCTTCGGGAATATCACTCTCTCTGTGGGCGGATCCGGACTCAAATAATTATAATACAAAGTTGCAATTGTTATAGACAGCAAACAAACCGACTACATCCGTTTAGTTACAACACATCAACGTTACGGACACACACACACACAACCCATACTATAAACCGGACCGTGGCATAACGACGGTCCAGCTAATCAGACGCCACTGCGACGTCGTTACGACTCGCCGACGATGAATTATCAGTCGGTGATAGACCAACGACGACCAGTCATAACGATGTCGTAATGTTCGTTACGATTCATGGCCCTTTCATCACGTCAACCGACTAAGACTGCTGACATTGCTGAACGCTCGATGTCGTTTACAGCACTTGACTTCACTGTCGCAGACGCGGTAATATTTTCACGAATTGTCGTTGCTAACTCTTACACGTACGTAAGCTTCGGCGTCTTTGCATATTACTAGGCTGTCGTAATATTCTCGGCAGAAAAATTTCCTGAAAATTTCGAAAACAAGTCTACATTTTTTCAACGGCTGCATTTCGTTCAGGTTAACTTGCATTATTCGAGGATATGTTGCCACCAAGTAATCCCTAATAGCGACACCGCTTATAAATGAATTAAATTCTTGAAAAGCAACTGCTAAGCGTGACGTAAATTGTACCTATAGTTTGTGTGTGGACACAATCTTACGTCTACACACACTATCAAGCAGTCGTCACCATGGTTCCTGTTAGTAGGCGTCCCGGCGTCCCAGACGCCAGAAAATCAAGCGGGACGCCAAATTTTGGCATGCTTGGCGTTCACTGGAAAAATGAATAGCACGGCGTCACTGTACGCCGAAAAACTGTTATCTTGGTTTCCTGGACATTATTATTAACACACGTATGTAGCACACAGAGCAACATTCAGAGTCAGAACCTGACTTTTAAAATCGCGATGCTTTTTAGCGAACGTAAACTCACGTTCACGTTCGCTATATATGCTATCGCCCGTCCGTCCGTCTGTCGTCTGTAAGGTTCCTGCACTCTACTCAGCCGGCTGAAAGTTTCGGCTATTTTTCTTCGCCGTTTGGTACCTTGGCCATCCACTGGCATTCACTAAACATTTTACGGAGATCGTCCCAGGGGAACCCCTTCCGTCG
>Ga0209780_1000638_pt1 | contig 19651 bp, 14 predicted proteins | sample WorMetexBAHAMAS2_FD_187384 | JGI IMG/M metagenome (GOLD analysis project Ga0209780, IMG submission 187384) | Marine gutless worms symbiont microbial communities from Max Planck institute for Marine Microbiology, Germany - Inanidrilus exumae... | ecosystem: Host-associated > Annelida > Digestive...
TCCCAGGAGCGTTACAAACGACGACAGACAACGACAGACCAACGACCGTTACTAGTCAGTAGTCTACCCCCTACACTATGTGTAGATGAGCCAGTAATAAATTCTCTCTCTCTGTAAGACGTAAGGTAAATCATTTCGTTAGCAGAGTCGGCGTTGTTCGTGGAATCTGTGATGTGATGTGATGACGTCACTACAGGGCGCGGCCACTCACTGACCTCCGGCACTGCCGCTGTGTGGGTAGTCGTCGGTCCGCTTTACGCAATGACGTTAATCAACTAAGTGTGTTGTTATGGTCGTGTTGACCTCCGTGACTGAACTCGACATCCGATTGCGCGTCATATCCGTGTGTTCTAGTAGTGTGTTTACCGTCACGTTTGCTGATCACTGTATCCGTTTCTGAGTAGCGCGTCACGTTTCTGTCGTTGATTGCCGGGCCCAGCAGCAACCGTTGACAGACATGACTATGCATGCCGTGAGCATGCTGTATGTAATTAGCCTCTATATCACTTTTGCGTTTAGTTTAATAACAAGCAGCTCAGCTATCACGACCCTGTAAAAGGCCTATGTCAGTTGAAATGTTTTCACCCACTACGAAAAATCCATTTTAAAAGGCTTGCAGTTGCGGCACTTCCGATGATCTTGAATGACTTTCAAGGTCATTCACCTTGAACGTCACTAAAGGTCATCAGAATTGCAGCTGTTTGGAATGCCATATGTGACTTCCTATTAGTGGTCTGTAATAACAACGTATCTGTCTTGCACAGAGAGAGACGGACAGACAGGGCCTTAGCGTATACCATGCTACTGCATGCAGGTGTCTCGTGGTCATAATACCCACTTACCTGCCTTTTAACGACCCGTTTCCATATGAACCTGGGTTAGTCGGTCCCTTCAGGTTTTTATGTGCCCGATGTCCACCCTGTCACTAACCAGCAGTGTCAGAGCACGGAAGGGAACACGGAGCACTTAAACCCCAACCAAAAAAAATCAGCCACTAGTGTAATCTTTCTTGATCCAGTCACCGCACTTCTGAGGTAATGGGCGTTGCTTTCTTTCATGCTGGCTGTCCAACGCCAGTTAATAACAAGGTATCGCCCTAACGGGATGTAACGGTACTGGCCCTCCGTGCAGTATCGACGGCCCACGCGCCCTCAGCCGGCCCGCCCGCCCGCCGGCAGCGTTACAGACGACGCCGACAGTCAACAGACACCAGCGAGCAAAACAAACACTACTGGCCCATTAGGCGGGCCAGTAATAACAATAATACAGCGCCATATACCACGTGCTGACTGCTACAAGGGCGCCAAAGTTAACTGGCTAAAGATGAATTTGCTGGAGGCTGACATTGATGCACTTACACACAAGCCAGTTTAATGGAACGACCATTTTTCAAATGAACCTGAGCGAGTGATTACACTTTGATGATGTTGCGAATGTCTGATTGTGTGTTTGTAGCCGATGCACCAAAAACCAACAACCACGACGTCACGACGTAGTTCACGTGGCTCTGCCAGCAGCGACAGATCTGGCCATGAGCGTCATCTCTATCGCCAGGGCAGTTTGGGGTCTCAGATTGGCGGTAGTGGCATTGAGCTCCACTCTTTAGGCAGTCGAGGCAACTTCAGCTATAGGTCTCGGGTTTCGAGTGGCAAGAGCATTCGTTCGCGTGTTGCTAGCAGATCCGAGTACCATCAGGATCTTAAACCGGACCTTGAACAGGTGTGTCTTCAGCACGTTGTTATTTGTTTCTCTCCTGTATTGCTTCTGGGACAAGCATTTCTTTTGTTTGGTTTCGTGAATGATATCTACAAGAGCTGCTTTTACAAAGCAAAACAAGAATTAAGATAATTGCCTGTCAGTTACTAATATTAGTTAGTGATTTGAAAACCGTATTTTATTCACAACCGATTATCAATTTGTTGAAACCGGTTTTTTACCGATAATCGAAATGTCATTATTATTTGAAACTACAGATGAACGCCACACAGGCGAGGCCAGACCTATGCAAAGTCCGATGTTGGCATTACGTATTTTCGTAATTACGTTGAAAGATCTATAGCCGACACTAAAACGTGTTAGCAGTTATCATACCGTCATTACTGTCGACTGTACTATTTTTCTTACAGATTTATTTTATTCATCACAAAATAAACAATCATGAACAAATACGTACAGTTGAGTAAAAAAATTCAGTAATCGGTTTTGGATTTCTGAAACCAATTATCGGTTTTTAGAACGATTATCGGTAAACCGATTGTTGTTTCACATCACTAATATTAGTTATACAAATATGAGAACAAAACAGATCTGAAGCAATTCAATATTTGTGCCAAATTTGGCCCGGATTGGGAAGGGGTTTATGAGCCCCCACACTAGAAAATTTGATTTTAAAAAGCACAGTTTTTCAGCAGTGCTTTGCCATGCATGGGAGACACTATATTTTGATAAAGCTGAAATTTGGCATGGAGTTGTACACCGCACACGCCAATTTAAGACTGATCTGTAGCTGGCCATCCTGCTGGTTTTTCATCGGCTCGCCAATGCTTGTGGTATGCAGTTGGTTATTTTCTGTGCTATCACAGCTTTGTTATCCCCGCGAAAGCGAGGGAATATGTTTTCACCGGCGTTGGTTTGTGTGTGTGTGTTTGTCTGTCTGTGACCACGATAACTAAAAAAATTGTTGACGGATTTGCGCCACATTTTAGGCGAAGGTTACTAGGGAGAAAGGGAAGAGTTCGTGTTTCATTGCGATCAGTAGAGGGATATTGAAGTAACGGTCAAAAAACTGCATAAACCTGCGATTGTTTACAAAAACCGGCGATTGTTTACAAAATAGCTCCGTCAGGAAATTCGGAACTATTGGGTCGCAAAGTAGTAAGTGTGGCAAGTGTTGCCAAGTGTTGGCGATAAAAACGCTTTCGTGGGGATTTGTACTCTCTCAGAGTACTTTCCCTCTAGTTATCAATGAGAAATGCTGGTTGTGGTTGTTCTTGCAACAACTTCATTTTCTTGATTTGGTGAACGAAAACTCAGCAGGTTCCAGAAGTACACCCATCATAGGTTGCCATAGTATGATTGGAGGCAGAGATAAAAGCACATTGAAGCAGTCATTCATTCAATGGCTGAATCTCTCGCATGAGCACATTGACTATGCAGTTTGTTTTAGCAGCCATTGATGTGAAAGAAGTAAAATAAACTTGACATCTAGCTAACAATAACTCATGTGGCTTTTTTTCATTCACTTTACCTCAGTGATGAGAGTTGCCACTTGCTGCCAGTCATTTAAAATGATTCTTGCACACTTTTGCTTGGTTCATTCATGCTTGCTACCACTTTTTCCCAGGTGTAAAACAAAAAGCAACAATTGTCAGTAGGTTGAAATCTAAATAAAACTGTGATAATTTTCTGATTTGTATTGTAATTTGTCGGTGAATGGTCAAGTGTGCAAGTTGGCATTCATTTGTGCTTCACTTTCAAGCACAAAAATGTCAAAATATTTTTCATTTGTGATATTCGTATGCACTATCAGTATATTAACAGAAGTGATATTGTTTGTCGTAATGTTGTTCTTGATGTCAGGGTTACAACAGAAGTCTTTTGTTTATAAGTTTCATCATTCTGATGGGAACCAACTACCAGTTTGGCTATAACATTGGTGTCTTGAACCAGCCAGTTGATGTAAGTGAAAAAATGACTGATATTTCCTTGTTGTCATAGATGTATTTCACTATATATGGTGATATGGCATAATATATGTTATCATGCTCGATAGTACCAGAGACGATGGGCATTTTCCGCCCGTGTTAATTTGTAACTGTGATAATTTTCTGTTTGGCACACTACTGCAGGACATGAACATAGAAAATGAGGTCAGTGTGATGAAGGTATCGTGGTTTCATGAATGATATCTACAAGAGCTGCTTTCACAAGACAAGAATTGGATTTTTGCCTGTCAGTTACTAATATTAGTTTTACAAATATGAGAACAAGACAGACCTGATGCAATTCAAAATTTGTGCCGAATTTGGCCCTGATTGGGAAGGGGTGCAGGAGCCCCACACTTGAAAATTTGATTTAAAAAATCACAGTTTTTCAGCTGTTCTTTGCCCTGCATGGGAGACACTATATACCAATGAAGCTGAAATTTGGCATGCAGCTGTACACCGCACACACCAATTTAAGACTGATCTGTAGCTGGCCATCCTGCTGGTTTTGCAGCGGCTCGGCAATGCTTGTGGTATGTAGTTGGTAAAAACCATGCCACTCGTCTCCACTTAATCTTTTCCAGAATAACTGGAGTAAAGTAAAGTAAAGTATATAGTGTTGTTACGGTTTCAAAAATTTTGCTGTCGGTCGGTTTCGGTAGGTTTTTGCAAGAAAAACCGCGGTTTTCGTTTCGGTTTCGGTTTTTGTCTGTCCCGTTTCCCCCCTGTCGTCATGTGGTACGTTTATGCAGCCCACTGCACATCAAACCTGCAGCAGTATGTTACATATTTCTGTGTATAACTCCAGTCGACAGCAGCAAGTATCCAACAGCGTGTGACTGGTGGCGTGAAAACCACCACCTTTACCCAATGTCGCGCGCGTTGCGAAACGCTACTTGTCTGGCAGTCTGCGCCACTGACATCCGTTGCTGGTGAGCATCTGTACAGCTCGGCGTCACACGTGTTCACAGACAGACGTAACAGACTGGCTCCAAAAAAAGCTGATATGCTGCTGCTCTTGCTGCACAACTTGCCTCTGATCAGTTTTAAATACTGAGTCCTCAGTACGTGAAATCGATCATGGGCATGCTGTGCTTAATAAATGAGCACTGACAGTGACGTTATATTCATGACTTATTTAAAGAATTGAGAACTCATAACAGAATAATTGATATAATTCAAACTTTTGACTGAACCGTATAGGCCTACTTTGCAAACTGCAATGTTTAGTTAACCGCTTAGTGTTTTGGCTATTAAATGCAGAGTGATAGTTGCTGTATTTGACTGCCTGCGACAGATCAAAGGCACCCGCAGCCGCCGTTGATATCAGTTAAGGCGGCATCAGAAGCCATTATCTTCAGTCACGTTGTATTACGCTTGCTCACTATGCATAGCGGTATCGTATCGGTGAATCGGTATCGGTTGAAACTGACGTACTTGGTCTAACACTAGTTGCAGCAAAAGTTTTATTGGATAAAATTCACTGAATTCATCTTGATAATTTCAGCATAGAGACCTGCCTGAAAACTGTCAATTCCGGCGGGAAAAACCTAGGTTTCGGCAACAGACGGTTTTGGGAAAAAACCTAGGTTTCGGCGGCGGTTTTGGTTACCGTAACAACACTAAAAGTATACGTTGATTTGTATAGCGCATCATCGTAACTACCTCTAATGTGCTCAGACGTGGATCACACAGTTTTACCTGCAAATTGCACCATGCCTGCCTTTACTCCCCAGCCGCAGAGCATCAATACCCTGTGACAGATACTCATTTTACCGTCCAAAGGAGGGTAGAAGGCTGAGTCGACCTGAGAGGAACTGGTTAATCCAGGTTTATATGGAAAATGTTCATTACAATGGAGGCGTTTTCTGTGCAAGTAGTAGTAGTAGAATCAACAACGGCAGCTAATGATATTGATAATGTCGTCAAAATATGCGACACGGTGCATGCATGCTGTGTGATCTGTGACATGGAATGCAGACTGTGAATAGTATCCAGTTGCCTCATTAATGCAGCTGCAGTTCAGCGTCGTTCAGTTTGCAGTTTTTGTTGAATGTTACTGCGGAATTGTTGCAGCATATTCAAAACTTTTACAACAAGACGTACAGTGCACGTGGTGCAAATCACGCGCAAATTTCTGTCGACAATGGGACTGCTGCAGCGAAAGGCAGTGGCCTCAGTGACTTTACACTCACATTTCTGTGGTCACTCACTACAACGTTATTTGTCATTGGCGGAATGTTTGGAGCCTTTATTGCTGGATTTCTTGCCAATCGATTTGGCCGGCAAGTCGTTTTAAATTATTGTATATTGTGTTCAGTTTTTTCCATGGTGACAGACAATAAATGAATATATGAAGGTGATGCTGTGCATCACATATATTAACAAATGTTCTGAAGATAGCTTTTATAACAGCAGTGTTCAAAAGTTGGCACACTACTGCAGGACATTAACATAGAAAATGAGGTCAGTGTGATGACATGAGGGATGAAGAGCAAGTGCTGCGATAATGTTGAATTGAACAGAGATAAGGTTAATTAAGTAAGTAAGTCAAGATGCCACAACACCAGACTCGAGATATTGAGGTTGAGTGATTTTGAGGAGTTGTAAGTTAGTGACAGGAGCTTGTATTGGATACATTCATTGATTTTTGAGCCAGTGGAGAGAACTTTGGATGGGAGTGATATGATAAGACAGTATTTAGTGCACCTTAATGATGACTGCACTAGTCCTTCAGTCCATAGCACAGTACCACACCAGGTAAGCTGTTACTCACTTCTTGTCTAGTGGAGGGTAGGAGGCTGAGCATGTGTGTTGATGGTTAATTTCAGGAAGAAAGCAGTTCTGATCAGTTGCATACCGGCATATATTGGTGCAGTTCTGTGCGCTGTGTGCCAGTTGGCAGCTTCACCTGAACTGCTGATGATGGGACGATTTATTACAGGCCTCAATTGTGGTATGTATACTGGCGATGACAGACTTGTTTTATTACTGCTGAGTAGGATGTAATGTTAAGAATACTGTCTGTCAGAAGTAAGGATTTCTTAATATGTTGTGGATGGATTTTTGTGAACTTTTGGGAGGGATAAGGCTTCATGTGAGGAACAGTCAGATTTTGGGACGACATGAATGTGGTCTGGATTTACTCCAGATTTTGGTCCAGGATTTTGTCACAGCCACAGCCAATTGCTTTACTGATACTTTGCTGTACAGATTTGAACTCTAATAGTTTCTTAGTAGTTAAATTATTTCCTGTCTTGTCCACTTATATAGGAAATGCCTATCTGATTGCAGGTAAAAATCTAATAAAATAAGAGAGCTGTAAAGCGACATTTGCTGTTTTGTAGTTTTTAAAATCGTATTTACATCACACGCAGGCAGTAACAGTGGTTTAGATTTTGCCAGCTGGCCTGTGCTACGACAGCGGCACGTGCCAATCGCGCACGGGCCTGGGGTCATGGCCAGTAGCCTTCCATGCGGGACCATCTCAAACTCTACCGAGGACAGGCGCTGGGAGGTGTGGGGTGTTTGCCTGCGGTCTGATTTCCCGGCCGTCCTTCGACCGGGTAAGCCGCTAGTGTTATAAATATTTGTAATGTCGGTGCAAGAAATTTTTTCTGGTTTAATTGAAATATTTGCTATGTTAATGGTAAGTCATATTTACTAGTTTGTAGTGTTTGCACATAGATGCTATATTGTGCAGCTGGATAGTTGTGGGTTGTTCTGTCAAGGAATGGCGCAGCAGTTAGGGCCAATGTACTTGCTGGAAATCGCGCCTTTCAATCTGAAGGGTGCATTTGGCACAGCTTGTCAGCTGTTCTGCACCATTGGCATATTCACGGGTGGAGTATTTGGCTTGAGAGAAATATTGGGTAAGAATATGACAAATGTACTACATTGTAATGTTATAGTTATTATGTTTTATTACCCACTCCGGCATAGCCACCGATGTTGGCACGTTGACATAGCCGCCGTCATGGGTAGGGCGTTTAGTCGCATGTGTCTGTTTGTCCATGCTCTAACAGGAAAACGGCTTGAGCTATAAACACCAAACTTGGTACACGTATACCCTATAGCAGTCGCTCGGCATGCATTGACCCAGAGGTCAAAAGATCAAGGTCACATGTTCCGAAAACTGTCACGGCGCACGGTTGCTAGTGACTATAGCCGCCATCCCGTAACCCTGTGCTGTGCTACCTGCGACCGTTGCCGGCGTGGGTCTGCATGTCGATACAACTGCCTATGTTTTCTAGTTAATCTTTGTGTTAAGTAGGAAGATTTTTATCTTGAGTGCTATTTCTGTTTTATGTATGTTTGGTTGCTTTCTATGACATACGTCCTGGAAATGGATTCGGTTTTCTTACGACCTGAGTGGCCCACATGGGTGTAATAAATTGGTCATACAAGTCTTATAAGTTGACTTAAAATAATCTATTAGTTCTGTCACATACTTTCTAGCTGTTCACATGTTTACTAGGTTACTGTGTATTATTGACTATATATTGCCAATTTGTTTTGCACTGTTCATCAAATTCAGTTGCCAGAAACGGTGAATGCTAATATAACATTTGCAGTTGCAGAGTCATTACGTGAGCATGTATGCGTGTAGGAACTGAGACGTTGTGGCCTGTCCTTCTGCTGCTGAACGCCCTTCCTGCTCTGCTGTGCTGTATTGTGTTGCCGTTCATGCCTGAGAGTCCACGATATCTCATGCTAGTTCGCAAAGATGCTGCAACTGCAGAGAAAGGTAAAAAAATTGCTTGATTGTATGTAATTGAACAACTTTAATCACTTTGAGAGGTAGTACAGAATAATACAAACAAAAACAAGACAGAATAGAAAAGAGACGCCACGTAATGTGCACAATATGATGAAAATGATGATGATGATGATGATAGCAGAAACTGCCAAGTAGCACATAATAAAGCGATAACAAGTTAAGTATATGAAATGATATTAATTTCTTCCTGCACAACAAAGCTGAACAATTCGCACAGTTCATTCTGCGAATTTACCAGCTTGTACAGGAACGTTGCTTTCCTTTTTCTAATCAAAGTAGATTTGTGTAAAAACCGAAATAATTTTGACATTCCATTACAATATCGCTTGATCTAGTTTTGAAAATTTTCATCAGAATTCTCGTAACAGAAAACTGAAGCGAGTTTTCAAGCGAGCAATTAACTGCGATTAATTGCGCTCTCAGCTTAAATGGATGACTGTGACCGGCCCATGGTTGTTGCATAAGATGGGACCATAATTATACTCGGACAGTACACTGATGCCATTGGTTTGATGATTTACAAGAGGCCTATATACATCCTACTCGAGAAATCTCTGAGGTTATAACATCGTTTCCGACACTGGTATCTATCTTCTCCAATTGGCATCTGACAAGACATGCATAGGTCGATGTACACAGTGCAGTTTTAGTGGCAGAAGGTTTGATGTTGCTGGTCCTTGTGTCTGGAATGGTCTGCCATAGTGAATGTGATCAGCTATGAATAATTAAGCAACTGCTGAAAACATTTTTCGTTTGAGTTCGTTGACCGCAGTGCATTGTGACTGTTTGGTCATTTAGACCTTAGAAATAATCTTAAACTTAGAGGGTTCATAGGGTGCTTGAGAAATAGTTGAGAATGCTTGAATGCAGTCATTAAAACTCTGCTCTTGAAAGTATTTGAAAAGTCCTTGAATTTTAAGCTGCAGTCTTTGAAAATAGTATTTTGCAGTCCGGCTATTTTTGAAGGCAGACATTTTATGTGTAAAAATTTTGGACCATGAATGCAGATAAGTTAATGTAAGTCTGTGAGCTGCTTACCATTATGGTATTAATGGATGCATCTCTATTGATTTAAAGATTTGTTGTAATGAGTATTATGATAAAGTTAGTATTTCATGCCCATAATTTTCATCCTTGAAAAACAAAAGCATTGAAAGTCCTTGATAAGTTCCAGAATTTGTTGTTTAAACTGCTCCAGGAACCCTAATAACTTACTTCCCTTTAATGGACCTTATCTTGGCCTTATCAGTGGAATGGTAACTACGGAGAAATAGCCTTTATAAACAAAAGCTGAAAGAAACGGGTTCAAAACAGGCAGATCTGTTTGTCTGGATGTTACAGCATTGAAGTTTCTTCGGCGCAGCGATGATGTGTCGGCCGATATGGAAGAAATGGAGACAGAAATGCAAGAATCTGACAACAATCAGGCCAAGCAAGCGTATGACGAGAGTGGCAAGCAAGCCGTTGCACCTGAAGAGGCAGTAAGTCTTAATAAGAAGGATGGAGAAGTGGGGAAGAAACATACAGACGAGAATTTTACGATGTCGCGCCTGCTGCGTTCTCCTCAGCTGCGGCTGCCGCTGTTCATTGCAATGTTCTTGCAAGTCATACAGCAGCTGTCTGGCATCAATGCGGTAATGCTGTGTTTGTGTTATATATAGTGAATTTATCTATTGAGACTGCCGTCGACCATGAGAATGTATGATTCAGCACCTGTAGCTGTTGGTTACAGCCTGCACTTTTGGTGTCATATTCTACCTTCCTATTCTCGTATCAGTTTTGATGATTAACTGTTGTTGTGACGAGGTTCTGGCATGGTTATTTGTCTGGAGAGGGGCAAATGATTTGCATATGGTCCCGCTGATGCCACTGCCACCCCATCATCTCTTGCCTCATTAAAATCCAGAATGGTTATGCATTTCGTATGCTGGCTTACCCAGATGTCTTGGAAAAATGCAATTAAATGGGTGTTTCATTCTTGTGTTGACTACTACAGCATGGCTGAAATCTTTACTTCACATATTTCACATAATATAAAATGCCAACTTAAAATACTGTTTTTGCATCTTAGTCTTTGAGGTTTGCATTTCACACTTGTTATATTGCCATTCATATTTCATAGGGATGTTAAACGAAATTCGAATATCTGAAACTTTGATTTTCAACTGGGAAAGACTTGAATTTCACCAGCTCAACTTGATTCACATGACTTGAGCCAGGGCATGAGCTTTACAGAAAGGTCATATGATCTGGCATGCCCCGTTATAGTTCCGCCACTGGTTGGCGGTATCGTTTCGTCTTTACTCAGCCACAGATACGTCGATTGCGCCGATGATTACTGAGTAGACGTAGCTTTACGAAGCTGCTACGCTGATCCACACATTGATGCTGGAGTCGACGTCAAACAGATGTACGGGAATACAGCAGCTTTACTAAAACTGTCATTACGCATAAACGGCATGCAACGTGCCAACTGTCGCAAGGACGTCAACACCGCCAAACGGGAGTGCCTGGGTCGTTTCAGTCAGATCCATGCCAGCTGCCTCGGTGCCCGGGTCACCAGTCCTGGAGTAGCGGTTTGTGGCGTGGGTAGTCGGGCAGGACACCAGTGGCTAGGTAACGATCAATGTGCGCGTGTCGTACCACGAGGTCAGGCCGAAGGGCATCACAGTTAGAGGCCTGCACGAGATTCACATTTTCTCCCCTCCACTGCCCCGTGTTCAAAGTCAGTATAACACTGCTGTAAATTCAGTGAGTGACGAGTTGGCTAACTGCAAGGCATGCAGAAGGCCGTGCGTGCACGCTGCAGGTGGTAGAGTGACGCGAATGGAGCCTGACTGGGTACATGCTTGCGCCTCACAGCCCCCTCTGTTCCCACGATTTGCCGGTCACTTTCGCTCCCTCCCCCATGCTTAGCTCCCTTCCCCGACTCCGCAAGTTCCCTGTAAGTGTTAAACCTGCCAGTATACTGCAGTCCGTCGGTCGTCTACCATGCTAGCCTGTAGGCCCAGTTCTCGATCTACGAATGTTGAGTCGAGTTTTTCGAATTCTACAATCAGAGCTTGGAATATTAAAACAAACAGTTTAACATCCCTAATATTTTATTTGTTTTTCTCGAACTATAAAAAAATTCAAACCTTTTATTAGGTTGACTTCCAAACTTAGGAAGTCGACCTAATACTATGGGTGGCAAATTTCCGTCCGTGTGTCCGTACGTCCGTCCGTCCACAAAAAGTATCTTTGATTTCGATGAAATTTGGTATACAGGTAGTACTCGATGAGAGATTGAAAAAAGGTAATGACCATGCCCGGATCCAAGGTCAAGGTCAGGAGCCCATGAAAGTCGGAAATTCGACCATTTTGGACCATAAACTCTATCTACTCCCCATTTATAATGGGGGCTGACAAATGACCACAGATTCTTAAATTAGGCAATATCTAAAATTTAACCGGTCAGATTTTTTAAATTCGTCCTCGTTTTCTGTCACGTGACCTCTGAACTTTGGCCCTAACCACGTCTGACGGCCCTAGTCTGCCGTAGCGGAAGTCGACCGTCAGTCTCCGTACGGGACTATATTTTGTTAAGTGTTTATTGTGGAAGTAATGGTTTTGCTGACATGATTGTTCTGCTGTAGATTTTCTTTTATTCAAAAGGCATCTATGAAAATGCTGGAGTGGCTGCCTATGCAATCCAGTATGCAGTGGTTGTCACAAATGCTATTAACATGATAATGACCATTGTTGCGGTATGTCTAGTCATACCTGTGTTTAGTTTCACCGGACTATAATGTAACACAGCTTGTGTCAGATTTGACGATAGTAAAATTTTATACAGAAATATTATATCTGGCATGTGTAGATGATGAAACATTGTTTTGAGAACAATGTATGGACTCTGGAAATGTCAGTATAAACACAATTTAGGTTGCATTATGTCATGTTTTGTTACTGTGCGTAAACAGAGTAGAACAGCAGCAATTGACAGTTACTCAATATTTAATTTTTTACTGCTTGATACTATACTAGTGTGCTGTGGCTCTGCATCCATGTGTGCATCTGTCTGTCTGTCACAAGCTGGTATTGTACCAAAATGGCAAAAAAATATGATCATGCAAACAATGCCACAGTATAATGGAGGAACGCTTAGTTGTCTGACGCGAAAGATCTTGTTGTAATTACAATTGGATCACCCCTAATGGGGTCACCAAATGCAAGTGGGGTAGATTAAAATTGGCGATTCTTGAGAAACGATGCAAGATAGGGACATAGTTACTGTGGGAGGCTAATAGGAACTTATATGTGCTGATCAAATGATTCTAACTCCAGTGACCTTGAGTGACCCTTAACTACCCAAAACGACCCCATTTTCCACATTTTGTGTCGAGTTTCATATCTTCATAACTGGTAGATATAGGAACTTCAAATTAATGTGGTAGGTTTATCGTAGCAAGTCCTAGCCCACAGATGACAAACCAACCGTGAAAGGGCTGCAGTCAGGTCACGTGACCCATTTAAATGTTTGGGGCCCCAATCGTATCTCTGGGAACAGCTGAATCTTCAAATTTTGTACACAGTCTGAATCAATTTGTATCTTTGGAATGGGTGAAACTAGGCACTTCAAAATTTCGTACGCAGATTGATACCGATGAGTGCTAGTGCACACATGACAGATTACTCCTGATTGGGATATATTCATGGTCATGTAACCTCTTTAAGTTTAATATCTCACAAATGATACAGGATAGAGACATAGTTGCGATGAAAGACTAACAGGACATTTTCCATAGCTTATCGGATGGCACTGATACCAGTGACCTTGAAGGTGACTTTTGTTGTCTAAAGCTTTCTTAACTTCAGTACCTTGGGAACTGCGATGTCTTTACTCATCAGTTGGAAAGGGCAAGCAGCTTGTCCAGCACTTCTGATTCATTCTACTGAATGATTATGACGTTTAATCAAATTTTTTACTTACTTACTTACTTAATTTCAACTGTTCTGTGGAAACTGAAAGACTTCAAGGTCACAGGCTGTCACATATTGTATATCCCCGTACAAGGCAACACAGTCGCTGAAAATTGAGCCAAGAATTCAAGTGGAAAATAATACGTTTTTGTGCAGATTACATGCGCAGAAATGGCCAGTCGTAAAAGAGAAACATATCAACTAGAGACAAGAATTTAAGTACTATTTATGCTTGAATTGGATGATGCAAGCAAAACATTAAAAAACTATTTGTGATTAAAGACATGTTCTCAGCTGCCTCCTAGGTTGGATGGATGGAAAGTTTGCAGTCAACATTTTGAATTAGAAGTTAGTTCTGACGCCATCCTAAGTAATTGTAAACTCCTAATATTCATCTAAATGGTCTGAAATGGCTTTTTATTTCATAATGCAGTCGCAGTTCCAGTCACTATCTTTCATTCATTATTACTTTATCACAGCTCAAAGGTGTCGGGTAAATATGTGGTTTTAATCTTTACGAGAACTGAAAGTGATCATTCCTTGCTGCAGTAGTTTGTTGTTATCATGCAAGTGAATTTAACTCATAAGACTGTGATGTATAATTAGGTTCCATTGATGGACAAGGTGGGGCGCAGACCACTACTGTTGGTGCCGATGGTTGTGATGGTTTTGATTCTGGCTTTGATTACAATAGCTCTTAAGTTGCAGGTAAACCTTGTTTATGTCAGTGATGTAATGTTGTTTTACTTACTTCATATAAGCAGTATAAGCAGTAAGGATTGCTATTCTCTGTGGAATGTAAATTGTGACAGCACAAAACAAAGCCGGATTGAAGCGAGTAGTTTACAGTGTAAACTGTAAACTACTCGCTTCAATCCGGCTTTGTTTTGTGCTGTCACATGCTAAAAATAATGTGCAGTATTGTCAGATCTAGACTTGACTATTGCAATCCACTTCTGTGTGACGCACCAAAGGCGAAGTTCGACTATTTACAGTGTGCCAACAACAAGCTGATCAGTGCCTTCAGTGGAGGATGTGCCGACACTGGCCAGCTGCTTAGGTCACTCCACTGGCTTCCAGTGTGGTCACATACAACGTGGCTGTGACAACGTTCAAGGTGTGGGCCACAGAACACCAACGTACCCCAGTGATCTGGTACACATCCATGCACTGGCACAGTCACTAGTCATGAGACACTGCCTTCATAGCCGTCTGTTGGACCCACACTTACCTGGTTCAGCATGCATTCATCGTTGCTGATTCCACCATTTTGAAATCTACTTACAGATATTAGACTATGTCATAGCATTCTGGCATTTAAATGACATTTGAAGACCTGTCCTTCATTCTTAGCTAGTCCACTGTACTGCCACCAGCACCTCTTTGAACCCCATGGCACTATAAAAGTGTTTTTATTATTATTAAGCTGATTTATCTGCATGCAGTGCATAGATGCAGCCTGTTGCTACAGTTGTCACACGTAGCTTTGTCTGCATGTCAGTGTGTCTGCCTGTCTGTTTGCTGGGCACGTGGGTGAGCTGTGCAGAAACGGGCTGAACTGATAAAGATGTCTTTGGGGGCTGACTCATGTGGGTCCAAGGATCCATGTATCAGATTGGGGTCCATATCCTCCCATGGGAATGGGCATTTGTGAGAGTGACATGTGTCAACCGTAGTAATGTAACTACGCGTGGCGAATGTGACTGCCCAGCACATGTGGCGGACAAATGCATTTTCCACCACGAGAGGTGACAAGAATGCGGTGTGGCTTCTTGCCAAATTGCTTTGGACACTTGTTATTATTATTATTATTTGTTTCTGTTGCAGACTGTACTGGGCTGGATGAGCTACGTCAGCATTGGTTGTGTCCTTGGTTATGTTATTTGCTTTGCAATTGGCCTTGGTACGTGACGTTCACGTTGTGATCATCCAACGCCAGTGTATATAGGCTTATGTGTTATCTGCTATGCAACTTTAATTTTGAAGACTTAAACAATTTGCTAAATTGTTTGCCATTGAGAAGATTATTACATATTTTGCCAGTGCCTTTATATATAAATTATCCAAATTGCCTGCTGCTAATCATGCTGGACTGCATTCTGTGGTCTTTGTGAATTGTAAATCCCACAGAAAGCATCTACTTAGGTCTAACAGCATTTGACGGCAACAATTTTGAGGAGGTACGTTTGATAGCGTGCCTCCTGTCCCTAAAATCTGAGGCACGAGCCTCCGTGCCTGTGATAGAGACATAGTTGCTGCTATGTACCTTCATAGAGTTTGCACTTTCTATAAGTCTTTGTGTAATTGCTATAAAATAAGGTGCCATCTGAGCTTAAAGACTTGCTTGACACTTCTAAAAAACAAAGAACATGCAAGACCATTAAAGAACATGTGTTCAAGAGGTGTTGCATTTTTTCTCTTTGGTCAACATTCTGTATTTGATACTGCGCTGCATTATTGCCTGTGTTTTGTAATGCTTTAGGCTCGTGTCCTGTTAGAGCGGTAATATAATCATTAGTTCTTTTTTGTGTGTAATTCTTAATGTATTGTTACTGTTTACTTACTAGGACCAATTCCAGGCATGGTCGGAGCTGAGCTGTTCCGCCAGGGACCGCGACCATTCGCAATGAGTCTTGTTGGGTTGACAAACTGGGTGTTTACCGCCATCGTTGCATTGTTGTTTGAAATTATTCAGGTTAGTGATGGTTGTTTGGAAATAATATTAATATTTTATCTTGCAGACTGCATATTAGCATGACACATGCTGTCGTAATTCTCTGTCATACTTGTGTACTTTGTCAGTACGGCTAAGCACTTGGCCACTACACTATGCACTCACTGATGCAGACCAGACTGGAATTGCAGGCTGTTATGGTGAACTGCCAGAAGCCTTGAATTTACTTGGTACGTACTTCAGTCTTCATTGGCTAGGGGTGCCCAAGCAGATAACCTTCCGGTTGGCAGTACTCGCTTACCGTTGCCTTCATGGCTCGGCACCTGCTTACCTGGCTTCTGAGCTATTTCCGGTCTCAAGAGCCAGTTGACAACAGCTGCTGCGATCGTTGTCAACAACGGAGCTAGCCATCCTGCGCGTCAACCGTGCTACTCTTGGAAGTCGTGTATTTGCGGCTTCAACCACGTCGGCCTGGAACAGCATATCGCATGGCACCCGTACGTCACCTTCTCTGACCACTTTCATTCAGATCGCGCCTCAAGACCGAGGATGTTCCAGCGGTCATATGCGTAACATTTACAGTCATCGTGACTGCAGTTAACTGTACCATGGCCTTGGAGTACATTTTTGTACTTACGTCACGTTAATGAACATTCGTTTTACTACTACTACTACTACTACTACTACTACTTCAAATAAGATGGAGTGCTGTGTGGTTCCGTATGTCAGCCGAGTTACTTGTTAAATTACAATAGTTGAGTGAGTGAGTGAGTTTTTCTCTGGCACCGGATCATCCTGGATAAAGGGTCATTAAACGGATGGTTTTTGTTGTTTTCAGTACTGCAGTTGATGTGGCCACTAGTTTCTGATTCACCAAGTATAATTCTTTTTTAATATGCTGTTCAATATTCATTTTCCAGCTGTTTGTTATTTCCACCGTTTTTAGTCTCCACCATTTTTGGTAGCGGATACTGCGTTCACTGCTGTTTGTCTGTCTGTCTGTTTGTTAGCAAGACATCTTAATGAGTTTTGGGTGGATTTTCATGAAATTTGGGAAGGAGTATGTAGATGTGGATCGGAGTAGAGTTGATTAAATTTTTGGAAGTGATCCAGAAGATATCCCAGCTATTTTGTCATATTTATAGATAGTCCAGTTGTCGATTGATATTGAAAGTGAAAGTAGGAGTGAAGTTGGGAAAAACCAGTTACAGCACACTGCAGGAAAATTTAGGCCAGTGCTTAGTGGTAATGACACTGTGCAGATTCTAATACAGAGGTATTCGCTGTACTGTAGTATTGCTATTGTAGTTTTGCTTTGTCAAGCACTATACGGTTTCTAACTGGCCAGTTAGATTTGTCTGTAAGCACTAGCAAACAAGAAAAATTGCCAATAAAAACGTTTGTGTGTGTTTGTTTGTATGTACTGTTGTAGAAAGTGACAAAGGAATACACGTTTATCATTTTTCTCGTCCTGATGATCGGATTTACGATCTTCGTGTATTTCCTTGTCCCAGAGACAAAGAACAAGACGTTTGAAGAGATAGCATCGATGTGGCAACCAGGTGACAAGATCGAAGTGGAGGAGTTAGTGGATGATCCGAACTACACGGAACCTGCCGTGAGCTACAATCCCCAAGGTCGATCAAGCACCGACGGCTCACAGTTGCCGAGTGATGGTGTCGGTGACAGCAAGGCTGCTATTTTCAATGATGAGGTTTTTCGACATATGCCCGGTGCCGATGCAAAGAATTCTGCAGCTCAAATGCCGGTTAATAGTTAACAGTGTCGTAGTTGCAAGTCGGAGTAACAATTGTACAAGCGCAGGCCTATTGCAAATGTCATGTATGCAGTTGGTGTGTTCTGGCAGCTTTTGTTTATCAGTAGTTGTTATAAAAAATGTATTACCATTACATAATATGAATGAAAGGAACGTAATATACATATAACACCTTGTCTTATGTGGAGGACATGATCCTGAAATAGGCATAATATGGACCAATTTCCATACTGTGTGTTGTTAGCTTTGGAAATCTCTTAGCGTATTGTTCTTTGTTAGCATCGCGCAGTGTAGTTATACTGTGATAAGTGTTTAATGTGTAGCAGTTGTCAGACTGTCGGAAATGTAGCAGCATGGAAACACAACAGTTGCGGCTACTCAGAATATATGAAATTGCAGTAGCTGGTTTTTGTATAAATGACTTCAGTGTGTTCAATGATACTCAGAACAGCAATCAACATTTGGTTTTGCTTAAAATTAGAGAAAATTTAAAACCAGCAAATACACAGATATGTTATGTTATGTCGAAACAGATCAGTAATTAGTTAGTTGTTAGTTTGACGTAATTTTTTAGTACAGTTGAATTTCCTTTGTATCTTCAGTAAATTGGTCAGATGCATCATTTTACCCAAAAGTCAGAGTCCAGTAATGGGTAAAACATGAAGAACAAAAAATTGCAGTGTTTTTGGAAAATGCAACCGTGTTGGCTAGCACGGAAAATTTGAGGTTCTAGGAAGCATTGAACACTGCTGACTCAGTACCTCTGTGCCGCTTGTAGTACTTGTGACAAACGTCACATGGTGCCTCGCTTGAGTTAATTTTCGTCACGTAGCAGCAACCTCGACGTTGAGTGTCGCTCGGTGTTATTATTTTATCATGGTATAGGCTACCATTGTGGTTATTCTGTTGATACACGACTTAACACTTTTCTTTGTAATGCTCTGTACTTTCATTGTCAGATAAAGTTGAATGTAGCCAGTGCATGTGGAACTAATTGTGAGCATGTCAAACAAGCCGCTGCAGATGTCATGTTCAAGTGCATCCAACAACATGGTTCTGCTATGCCACGGATGCATTACTCATTGAGAGATGACTACACTGGCTTGACCGCTTAGTGAGGTGTTACACCTCAAACTAGATGCAGTTGGAGACATCGACAAAACTGGAAGTACCATAGCATACTGCAGTGTCGTCAGAGGGGCCACAAGTAACATGTACAGAAAATTTGGTGAAATTTGGACGTTTTTTAGATATATGAGCGAACAGACAGACACGCAAACGTTATACAGACACACTGATCGCAATACTTTGCACCCGCACTGGGGTGAATTAATCATTGCCGGCTCAGCGTCATAGCAGAGCTCATCCAGCTTCGTGGGCAGTTGGCTAGTGTTAATATGCGAAATGTTACATGCGCAAACAGTTTGCTGCAAACAATTAGCTCGTCTGCATCTTAAGCACAGTTTAATAATTCGCTGAAGATGGAACTGTTTTCTCGATGATATGTCTCGATCATAGTTCTGTGATATAGAAGTTGTTCTAAATATACATCACGTTCATGCAAACTAACTGAGTAACTGATATCGCTATTCCCTATTCCCAGTTGACCTCACTCACTGCCAAGGACTGCAGTGTGACCATCAGACCTTTATCTAGAATGTAGTGGCTGGGGGGGTGTAACGGGAGAGCAGGGGGTCCCTTCCCCTCTCCTCCTCTCCCTTTCCTCCTCCTCCTCTCCCTCCTCCTCCCCTCCC
>Ga0209780_1000639_pt1 | contig 19632 bp, 11 predicted proteins | sample WorMetexBAHAMAS2_FD_187384 | JGI IMG/M metagenome (GOLD analysis project Ga0209780, IMG submission 187384) | Marine gutless worms symbiont microbial communities from Max Planck institute for Marine Microbiology, Germany - Inanidrilus exumae... | ecosystem: Host-associated > Annelida > Digestive...
GGGATGGGTGACCGTGTCCGGGTTCGACTCCCGGAGGCGGCACTTTATTTCGGTATGTAACCAACCACCCAGGTCGACTCAGCTTTCTACCGTCCGTGGGACGGTAAGATGGGTACCAGCCAAAGGGCGGTGATGTTCTGCGGCTGGGGAGTAAAGGCATGCATGGTGTAATTTGCAGTTAAAACTGTGTGATCCATGTCTGAGCGCATTTGAGGCGCTTTGCGTAAAAATGCGCTATACAAATAGACGTTTTATGTTTACTACTTTGTTCTCACCGACAAGGTCAAAGACTCGAGATAGATAATGATAATGATATTGTTCATTCTTTTCTATGTAGTAACTTGTTTAATTTCTCGCATTATTATTACGAGATGGTATACAATTTTGTTGAATTTTAATCTATAATCATGTTTGTTACTGCTTTTATGTGACGGTTATGTGACAGCTATTTATGAAAAATTGAACTGAATATTGTTCAGGCTGTTCAATAACTCTCCTAAAACGTTACGTGTATAATGCACCTCAGACATGTTAAAAAGGAAGTGACCCCGTTGGAATTGCGACGAGATATTTGGCTTCAGAAAACTAGAGTCCCTGAGCTATCGTATGACGTTTCCGTGATCCTACGTTTAGCCGTTTTGGTACAATACCGGCGTGTGACGGACGGACAGACACATGATGACAGCATATACCGCGCTAGCATAGCGTCGCGCGGTAAAAATATGATCCGACCGAGTGATATGCTTGCGTTCTTTTTTCCAGATTTGTTGTAACGAGTGATCCGAGTCACTGTAGCTTCGTTCGTCTAGCTTTCCACGCTGAACGGGCGTGCCATGTGACCCAGATCAGCTAGAGGATCGAAGAGACGGGTATACAACAGATAGCTCGGACTGGTTCAATCACGTTTTAGAATAAACTCAACAATCTGCAGGCGACTTTCGTGCTGCAGTCGACGCCAGCATCAGAGATGGGTGACGTCACGTCGGTGCAGCAGATGCAATGACGTCGTCCATGTTGGCCACCGACAATTTCCGCTGCAGTATTCGTTGCGTCCACTACACTGATTAGCTCTGGTCAGTTGAGCAGCGCTGCTGGCGATCATACAGTGGTCGCTATCCACTGCATACGTTTTACGGGCAGTAATTAATTACAGCGGTTTTTCATGTATGCGAATAGCAATTCCCCCCTTTTCTTGTCATGTAGCCAGAGACTGTTAGGGGTCAATATGGTCCTCCTCCACTGACCTTAATGTTGTGTCCTTTTTGTCTATCCAATGCATAGGAAAAACTATCTAATCACTTTGGTGCATTATGAGTGTTGTGTGTCTGTGAACAGATCGGTTCTCGAACGATTATGTCCGCAGTCCTTTACTGATTTTCACCAAATTTTGGTGCGGCTCGGAAATGGTTAGCTTGACATCTATTGTTTCTGAAACAAACAGGAAGTAGTTATACATATATTAGATTTTAGAGCAAATGCCGATTTTGGCACTTTCGTGATTGCGATTGCCACGTTTGTTCACGGATCGTCACAAAAATCCGAAAAGAGTTAACGTCAATCAGCTTCGACTTTGTACACAGTGTTCAACTAAACCGGAAATAGAATTCGGATTTTAGAGAAGTGCAAATTCCGGTTTCGGTATTGATTTAGTCCGTTCTCGAACGATTACCTACGCAATTATTTACCGTTTTTTCACCAAATTTTGTGTGCGGCTTAGAAATGTGGTCGGTCTATCGTTTCTGAGACAAACCGGAAGTAGATATGTAATTTTAGAGGTATGCAAATTCGCGGTGAATAGACGCGCGAGTTCGATAGAACACAGTAGTGCTTGTACAGCCTGCAGTATGACGACGAGCCCGGTACGCGATACGTCGCCCGTCGCCTATCTAAAACACGACGCAGTCGAGACGTCACACTTCGCACCACAGCGCCGAGGGGAGACCCACCAACAAACATATTGTGGGCGTTCTTTTCTGCGTCAGACCGCTCTGGAGCGGTCCCGTCTGGCATTAAGCCGTTTTTACCGCGCGACGCTATACGAGCGCGGTAAATGCTGTCGTCCTGTGTCCGACCGTCTGTCTGTCCGTCCGTCCGTTACAAGCCAGCACTGTACAAAAATGGCTAAACGCAGGATCACATAAACAACTCCATACGATAGGCTCGGGACTGTAGTTTTCTGACACCAAAGATCTTGGCGAAATTTCGACGGGGTCACCCCCAATGAGGGCGCCAAATAAAGGTGGGTAGGTTTAAATCGGCGATTTTCGACCAATATCTCGCTATATCTCAACAAGAAGCTTAGCTATCGCTGAGAGATCAGTGCGACGCTCTGTATCAGTCGAAATAAAAAAATTTGTTCTATACGAATAACGCAAACAGGTCATGTGTCAGCCTGAGGAGCACTTTCAACAACTGCCACGTTTTATTCCGCTACGTGCATAGTTTTTACTTTTGCACATGAATCCAGGCACAACTATCGCACAACGAGCATGCAATGCCGTGCGTGTCATCAACAGACATCCGTACAACTAATCTTGTTGATGTCAACTGGACCGTAACTGTGATCAACCAACGTCGAATACCACCAGTGTTGTTAACGAAACCGCATATTACTCCGCCAGCGCACCGTCATGGACGCGAAGCACCGCGGCGGATGGACACAAAGATGTCAAACAGCAAAAGTAATCATCAAGGTCACTGAAAGTCATTCGTAATGGTGCATACGATAGGCCGCATACGATTTCCTATTGGTTTTCGATTGCAACTATGTGTTTATCTTGCACCGTTTCCGAGATATTAGAACTTATTTTCCGAAATTTAAAGAGGTCACGTGACCCTGACCACGCCCCTTTTGAGGGTGGTTTGTCATTCGAAAGGTTTGACTAAATATAGTCTATGTGCAAAATTTGACGATTCTAGCTTCAGCCGTTCCAGAGATATCATACGGGCCGCAAAATTTAAAATTGTCACGTGACCCTAACCACGCCCCTTTTAAGGGTGATTTGTCATCCATATGCTGGGACTTGACATAGCCTACCTTGATACAAAATTTGATCATTCTAGCTTCAGCCATTCCGGAGATATGATTGGTGCCCACCAAAATTTAAATGGTTTACGTGACCTGACCACGATCCTTTAAGGGATGATCTGTCATCCGTGGGCTAGTCTACGACTTGCCTACCAAATTTGATATCTATTTCCTAAAACTACGAAGATATGAAAAGGGATACAAAATAAATCACGCGCTTTTTTCTTATACAACCCTAGACAAATTACTGTTTGCCACATAACAACTAACCAATCACGTTCCACCAAGCTATCGTGTGCCAATGTCCGTCCTTCTCATTAAATACTTAATACAACCTAACACATCCTTCACAATAAATGAACAACGAGACCCTACGAATTGTATTACGCGGACCCAGACTGGAGAAGACTCGAGAGCTCGAGTATTGGAGTTAGGTGACCTGGTGCCGCCACCTGGCGAACTCGATGTAACATATTGCATCGTCTTTTATCAAGGCCCATTCGCTCTATTATGTGAAAACATGACATCATCCATAAAATCGGAAGTACGCAACTTATTGCACTGTCGTCAGAAGAGGACCGGGCTTCGGTCACCGGTTACATGTACTAAAAATTTAGTGAAATTCGGACATGTGGTTCTTGAGATATGCGAGCACGCAGATAGACAGACAGAGAAACAAACAAACAGACATAACAGACACGCTGATCGCAATACATCGCCCACCTACCGGGGCGAAGTAACTATTCTACTATTCTACCTATTCTACTAAAACTGTAGCAAAGTTGAGCAAAAACTTACCCGCTAATGTATCTTGTAGACCCGATTCGTCTAACAATTCAATATCCATGCAGCGCCATCAATTTCAGTCACTAGCGCTGAAAATGCAAGCAAATTTGTGTATATTTAGAGCCAACTACAGTGTAAACATTTCGTCTGCTTCGAATAACGTGTATAATTTGGGCTTATCGATCAATAGCGAAATAATACAAAATGAAAACAACATCTCTTTCACGAACGGCATTGATAAGTCAACGGCTAATAATAGCAACAAATGGTCCAAAAATTCCGACGAAAGGCGGCCTCCCCCCGCATTGCGGCCTTTCAAAGCCGCAATGCGGGGGGATTTTTCACGGGAGACAATGTAAAGTGGCACCGACCAGTAGGAAGCATTGCAATACTGTCGGCTGCAGCAGTCCCGCTGTCATGCTATTATTGAGGATTGAATGATTCTTTTGCTGCGTACACCGCAGCAGAGACTCCCAGTACTTTTCAATGGGCCGGACATTACACAAACTTGCACATTCCCGTGGGAAATGTCGGCCTATCTAATACATGGTTCCTTGGGTCCGCAAGAATCAGTCCTCCAATCGACATGTCGATCCGTTCAGCCATTTGTGTACAGTTCATCCGTGTGACCAGCACACAGACAGACAGACGACGCTACGTGCGGCATCCGTAGCAATAGACCGCATCTGTGCACTGCGTGCATGCGACGCGGCCTAATAATATTTGAAAGGCGCACAAAGTCATCAATTACAACTGAAAATCGCAGTCGTCGGCCGTCGGTAGGTGGCAGCAGTAGCACTGGTACGTGTGGATGTTATGTGTAAAAGGCGAGGTTTCAGACGGCGCTTGAAGGTGTTAATGGAAGTTCCTCGTGTCAAGTCAATGGTGTTCGCATTTTTTCCAGCGGTCTGGCTCGTGATTGTAATGTTCATCAACGTCGCACACTGAAGATGTATTGGTTTATCAACAGACATAGTGTTGCCACCGACTGTGTTGCGACCTATGTTGACCTTTTCTTATGCAGGCGTCAGCTTGTATCATTAGCGCAGTTCGTTTAGCGGCAGTTTTCATCTGCGAACACTGATGTCGTTAGCAGGTCGGCGCAGGCGCTAAGTTGCTGAACGTCATGTCGGTGACTGACTGTAGCGCTGTCGCCGAGATAATCCGCTTTTTACAATTACTTGACTTTCTTTAGCGCCTCGAACATCAACATTCTGGCATCCTGCCAACCACGTGCACAACGTGACTTTCGAAACTCAGCTATTTGTAATTTTTCCGCCAATTTTCTAATGTTTTGGTTACTTGTGTGAATGTTGAAGACATTTCGAACACAAACATGAACTTCGTCGTTGCATCTTTGTCTCTCCCGAACAATAACTCACGCCGACAGCGGATTTCACTCGTCAGTTTGCCAAGTGGCTGTATCCAACCGTACGCCGACGCGGCATTGATTTTCGTCCGCGGGAAGAAAACAGTGGCGATGATGACGACAACGCCGCCGCTCGCCGCCTCCTCCTGGCCGCGTTGCTCGCCGCAGGTCGCACTCAGTCGCACACCTGTGGTTGCCATGGAGACCACCGAGAAAATTGAAATCGCGCAAGAAATGCGTCACTGGGCAGCAGCAGCAGCAGCAGCAGCAGCAGCGGTGACGGCGACGACAGCGTCTCGCTGGTAAACTAGTACCTACGTGCGGTGAGACGTACGCACGCCGGAGGCTGCCGCTAATGACACACGGTATCCGGTCGACTGCTGCAGCTGCTCAATGACCGTCGTGGATGCCGTGCATTAGCGAAAACATGATCGCCAGCATCAGCGTCGTCATCACCGGCTGCTGTACCCTTCTACATCACGGTCGACGGCCATCAGGTACGAGCTACGACATATCGACAGGTTTAATGGAACAAGCGTTCAAGTTTAGACACTGTCTACAATAATGCAGCAGTTTTCTGAACTCTGTTCATTAGTCTAACATCTGCATCTGGAGGGCTGCACCCGACGGACTGCAGTAACTGTTTCTAATGTTTTTATTTTTAGTACATGTTTTTATTCACTTTTGTAATTCCTGGCCGGTCCTGGCACTAAGAACTCCGTAGCACAGCAGAGCATAGCACATTAGCACTCCATGGCAATTTGCTGTGTCATGTAACTATGACTAGTATATAAATCTTGTTATACATAGGGTGACAGTGATTTAATTTCGTCATTATTATCTATGCCAGCTGTTCTGGCCGCCATAATGTGGGGCAAGAAAATGTAAACACTCTAAGTCGTGTTAGTTTGATATCGTTTTCTGGCGCTAGCATTAAAGCTTTTCTTAAGCCTCTTGATTCGATTTTATTTAAATAAGGTGGCAAATCTTTACCAGTTAACTTCGCAAAGTACGATATCATGCCCTACAAAATGGAGATTGTATCGTGACCATAGATTGCTGCAACGTCACTTCACCCTATTTATAGTAGGCTTAATACTGATAATGTTAATCATGACTGCAGAGTGAAAATACGTGCATCAGTTTCACTTACACTCGTCGTAAAATGCTGACTGATCACATGGCGGAACCTCATGTGTGGCACATCAGATATTCGTCGTGTAAACGTGTCGTTTTCACCGTTGTGCAAGCAATACGAGACGTGCTGGTCGGACGCACGTACGCTGCGGATGTCGCGACGTGACGTATTTTCTCTCGATTTGTCGCTGACGAATCGGTCGACATCGTCGGTCGTGAAAGTAATCAACGCGAGGCCCGTCTGGAATTATGAGTGGAAAAACTCAGAGATGTGCGTGCTTCAACGTTCGCTGCAATGCTGTATTCCTCTACTGCGTTCAACGCCACTTCTGTTACTGTAATTATCCCCGCGAAAGTGAGGGAATATGTTTTTACAGGCGTCAGTTTGTCTGTTTCTGTGTGTGTGTGTCTGTGATCATGATAACTAAAAAGATTGTAGACGGATTTGTACCAAATTTTATGGGAAGGTTCCTACGGGGAAAAGGGAAGATCAAGGTCGTGTTTCGTTACGATCGGTAGAGGGATGTGGAAGTAACGGTCAAAAAAACTCCGTAAACCGGCGATTGTTTACATTTGACACTTGCACTCTGAATCATATCCGCGAACGGTAACGTAAAGTAACGTAACGGTAAAAAGCTCGGCGATTGCTTTCGCGGGGATTTGTACTCTTTCAGAGTACTTTCCATCTAGTTACCCACGCCGACAGCAGTCGCGGGGGTACTGTTTTCACCGGGTTTTTCTGTGTGTGTGTGTGTCTGTCTGTTTATCTCACGATATCTCAAAAATTGATGCTGTTAGAATCACCAAATTTGATATAGAAATGTTCTATCGTAAGTCCTGAAAATCCATTTATTCTGCGGTCAGAAGATCAAAGGTCAAGGTCACGAGGCACAAAAATAGTGCCGGCGTGGGGTTTTGTACTCCAGTGAGTTCCGGCTTCTTCTAGTCGGACTTGGTTTGAACTATGAACTGATATTTCCATACTGGCATCGTTCAACAACAAAAACAGTGACCCGCCGTCAGCTGCCACGGACACGTATAACTGATGCAAGTACTTTTACTCTAGGAATTGTGAGCGACTTATCATTGATGCAAATTCCCCACAGAAAATACTACTAAATACTTGTGTCACTTCGCATTAAGTAGTCTTGTAGGTCCTGTTACTGAAATAAATCTACATAAATATGTACTATTACGCTGATTGCATGTCAGTGTTTCTGGGTTATATATTTTCATCAAAACAACACGATGCCGAAGTCGACGGTTTAACAATGATGATCACGATGATGATGATGATCATGATAATAATAATAATAATAATAATAATAATAACAATAAAAAATTAAATTAAAAAAAAAATAATAACAATAATAAGTATAATTAGAAGCTGCGCGATATGCGAGGCTTACACTGTCACACATGCCCATGTGGCACTACGGTGACTCTCTCGGTCAACATGCATTGCCGTGCAGGAAACACCCTGGCAGGGTAGGTCTACAGTCACGCTCAGATCAACCATCTGATCCATAGTGCCCTGATGAGAGCCGAAATACATGTACTTGCAGCCAAAAGTGCGGTACAGGCCGAAAGCGCAGCGGAGACCGCTGCAAAGATAACAAAATTGTTACTTCGCCCGCCGGAGCGGTTGCAAAGTATTGTGATGAGTACGTCTGTGTGTGTCTTTGTATCTGTCTGTCTGTCCACGAGGATATCTCCGAGGATATCTCCGGAACCACACGCGCGATCTTTACCATTTTTTGTGCATGTTGCCTATGGCCGTTGCTCGGTCCTCGTTCGGCGTCGTTGCGATATGTTACCTACTTCCGGTTTCGTTAATGACATCGTGTTTTTTTCTGTATAAGCGCCGTATAGCGGTATGAATTTTGCTAGGAAGGACCGATTTCGCTTAAATTTACTTATTTGCCGTAAAGTGAAAAAGAGTTCAATTTCCTATTATTAAAGGGTATAATTTTTACTATTTCGAAATTACTCACAAACTAAAGTATAAGAGGAACGGAAAATGTTGACAATTAATGGGAAGAATTCCCGAAACGCACATCAAAGTAGCAATTGTTACTATAGTAACGGTGAAAGTTGGCGGAGAAACATATATACCACTGACTTGATGCATGGACGTACGAAAGCGAAATTAATTTAGCGTTAATGGGAGTATATAGAGTCAAAGGAGAATTGAGCCGCTATAACCCCATTCTAAATTTTCTAGAACTGTAGTATAACATCGTACTAAAATCTGCTAATAAAACTTCAAATATAAGTATAAAAAATAAAAACTGCAGTCTATAACGGCGACAGAATAAAAACCACAAAAACATAAAAAGTGGATGCTTAGCGTGTGATACTATACTCAGCGTCACTTTGAAATTGACATTCAGATGTTGGGTGGTGCCACTTATTTATGGTTTTTACAGAGTTTTTGATCTGTTGCCGTTAACGGTATGTATAGACTCAATACTTATAATAATAATAACTAGATGCATGGCAAAGCCCAGCGTGAGCCCGCCCGGCATTCTGTTGTTTTACATAGACTGTAAGCTCCTGCCACTACATAACACGTGCCAAAGTTTGCCGGTTGTCTGTTATATAACGTCCATGCGGTAAGGCTGACAATGTCTCCCAATGGGAAAATTTAAGGGGTGGGCAAAAACTTGCCAACCGTTCTCAGCCGCTTCTGGACAAACGTTTACCAAATTTGGGGCATGTAGGGGAGTCCGTATATGAATCGGCAAGTTTCTTTCCAATTGTTGATATCATGTTCCATTGCAGAGATATGTTCGGTCAAAGTTCAAAGACGGTCCCAAAAAGCAGTTTTCACCAGCCAGTGCGGGGGGGGGGGGGGTAAATGCCCGGAAGTTCGGACCAAATTTTCAAAATAGCAGTCATAAGTAAATATGTGTCCAAGTTTGGTTAAGATCCGTTCAGTGACCTCAGAGATTAATCGTTGAAAAAAAGAAGAAAGAAAGAAAGAAAGAAATAAATAAAAACACAGCGGTAAAATATAAGTCATTCGGCATCGCGATGCCGTGCGGGCTAATAATAATAATAATAACAATCATGCTGTCATCATGGCATGCGGATGCGAGAGTTCACCCGGTTCATTACGTGAATGCGGACTAAGCGCCGAGTGGCCGCCAACCCGCGGACTAAGTCAACTAACTTGGGCTGCTACTGTCCACATTCACCGTCGCCATTTATTGTTACCCATCCCGAAAGCTGACACTCATTTAAGCGTCCTGCGGAGGGCGGAAGGCTAAATTTTCATCTGACGAGGACGACCGAGGCGCAATACTGCTATGGTTTCGTCCCGTTGATAATTCGGCCGGTGGTGAGTAGGCGTCGTTGTTTGGTAATAGTTGATGATGATCTATAATAGCGGATTCCTAGGCAATAAGCAGTCTCTTGTGACTGAAGCCAAGCAGTTATATATGGAGTTCCACTGGTTTCCTTAATTTAGACCAGCCTCTGGTCAATAGCTTTTAAATCAGAACTCGCGTACAGCGCGAAATATGAAACGCAGATATCGATCCGAGGCTGTTGTCATGCCGGTGGTTTTTAAAAATATTAGGCCTATTGACAATTTTACCATAGAACGGACGGGATAAGGAGATACATATTCTATCATGGTTTAAACAGTAAATAATTTTATGTCGAAGCATGCGTTTCGTTTGATCAGATACAACGATAGTTTTTTTCGTACCCAGTTGGCACAATGTGGGTTAATGATTACTGCCGGTACTGTCGACAGTCAATAGTGTTTCTGTCAAGGTACGAATTAGATGCTGTATGGAAGACAAGTAGTATAGCGATGATGACGTGACGTGGAAACTGATGGCCAGCGACTGGGGAGCATGCCAGATCGATAACTGCCGCGACCGCCTCGACTACTGTAACTCAGTTGGCGAGTTTTCCAGGTGACGAGCAGTTGTGCATCGTGTTGGAAAAGAACGGAACGTGGAGGAAATGTAAAACTCGAGACAACGACGAAAAAAGAAAAAAGGACGTGCGCGATGACATGCAAAAGGGACACGGGTTGCTGCATGAGTAAGATCACGAAACCTACCTAAGCGAACACAGCAGCAGCCGAAAAGCTCTGCTTGCTTCAACAAAATCTAATGAAATCTAGCCCGGAATAGTCGGATCGGAGTCTACGTGTACATGTATCAAGACAAAGCAGACAATAACCACCAGTGGCAGCAGAAGAGCGGCGAATCACCAGTAGCTGTTGTTAACACGTTGGTCATTGATCGAGCAGGTGAGATTCAATGTCACTCCGCGCCACGTTTCTCACGCATCACGCAGCCTGTCGACGAAAACTCCTCGGAATGGAAAGATTGATGATTCGACTCGACTCCAATAAACTCCGGTGAGATATATACGTCCACCGTGGCGCATGCGCAGTCTACTGCCGTCTGCAGTCACTAATGGAGAACGCTAAATGCATGTAGCCCTAGACGTCCTACGACGATAAATTCTAATTTCGTTTCGGATTGACGACGGGTCGGATTTGTGTTTGTTAGAAACGTAATCTCAGTTCGAGGCAGAATTGAATAGATGACCAATCATTCATGGCCGAAACCCACTATCAGCCAACAGCTGTTTTCTGACATGTGATCTATTTTTTGTCAAACATCTAATTACTAGAGGGCCGAATGTTAAACCTTCCAACACGATTTTTCTTTTTATTTTACCGCGTGACGTTATGCTAGCGCGGTAGCGTAAGTTATGGCCTGTGTCTGTCTGTCTGTCCGACACAAACTGGTGTTCTATGAAAAAAACGGCTAAAGATATCATCGGGCACACAACGCCGTACGATACCCATGGACTCTAGGCTCTAGTTTTCCGCTGCCAAAGACCTCGACATTCCAGCGAGGTCATGTGGGGTAGGAAAAATATGCGACTTGGACAAATGATTCGCTATTTCTCAAAAACGGTAGAAGATAGACACGTAGTGACACTGCCGATGACTTTGAGTAACCCTGATCGCTCCAAATCACCACTTTTTACGTTTTGGGTATTCCTTCACATCTTTCAAACGGCTAAAGCCACAGTCTTCAAATTTAGTAGCCTATTTAGGTAGGCCACAGCAAATACTAGCCTTGGGATGACAAGCAACGCCCAAATGAGCGTGGTAATGGTCACGTGACCAACTTGTAATTTTTGGGCCCTTAATCATGTCGCTGAAACGGTAATTCAAATCTGGTATGCGTATTGATCGTGGCGAGTACTAGCGTATGCACGAAACATTATCCCCCAAAAGAGGTGTGGTTAGGGTCATGTGGCTTCTTTAAATTTTGGCAAATAAGTCAATAAAAAGTGATAGTATATCGAAAACGGTACACGATAGAGAACATAGCTACAAAGGAAGACTAATAGGAAATCAAATAATGTGCCCTGTCGAAAGGAAACATTACCTTGAATGACATTAAAGATAATTTCAGCTGTTTTAACATAACATAACATAACATAACATAACACAACACAACACCAAACTGGTCAAATTGCGATTTAAATCCCGACCGAGATTGGGATGTGTCCATCACTGGCTTGCATGCATAGCCATTCTACACCTTAGCCTATATCTCGGGAAATACAGCACGTGTAATATGTTTACACGCGACTCGGAAAGCGTACGTGGTACGTAATTTTAACTGTCCTATTAAAATGTTGAAAACGAAGAACTTTTGAAGGTCACAGGCAGTTGCGTAGATATTGTAAGTGATAACATTTCGGAAACAGTGCAAGATACAGACGTTATTACTACAGACCACTAATAGGAAGTGATACATGGTCTATCGAATAGCGCCATTTGCGATGACCTTCACGCATTGCAAGCCTTTTCGAATCGATTTTTCGTATATTTATATGCAGCATGACGTAGAGCGTCGCGCGGTCCCTCTGCGACAGCTGAGTTCCTTGTAACTGTGTCACCGTGAGGCAAAAGAAACACGTCAACTGCTGCAATGTAAACACCCTTCAGTCAGCGTGTGCTATTATGTAGAACACTGAACACGTGTAGCGAAATATGTCTTGATGGAAACTTTGCTGTTATAGCGAGGTATATATAATGGGATAAACCGTTGCCAGTTGTGAAACATGTAAAGTTTGCAGTGCAGCTGTACTTGTCACAACGATCCTTCAACATGCCGTCATCATCACCAACGTGAACATTATTACTGCTATTGTCATAAATGTCGTCATATTATTATAACAAAAGACAATTGTTAAACGGGCATTTCTCCTGTAACTTCCACTTCCTCCCCGTAACTTCCCATTTCCTCTGCGATGTCGTTCGATGTCGCATGATCAGTTTCTGCTTACAATAATTTTCAAACGTACCGGTATCGAGTATTTCTTCCCTAATTAGGTTTTCCGTTGCGTTTGTCAATGTGACTCAATAAAGAAACTTGATAATGATGATGTTATCTGGTCGAATAAGTATGATATTTGACACACATCGATGGCGTATTCAGGCGGATGTCAGTCGGCCAGGGCATCCCCTTCAAAAGTCGAAAAATAAAAATCCTATTACTTCTGACTTTATGCATGGAATCAGCCTCTTTTATTGTGAAAATTAACAGAAAAATGCTGTAAAAAGTACTTCACTTAAAGCCCATAAATAGCGAAATTTTGCATATAATGTCAAATTTTTTTCTCGCTGGCTACGCTCGCTCGATTAGGGTTTCAATTCCTTCTGGAATCCCCGTCTGTTGAATCCTGCATTGTACGCCAATGACACACATCGATTAACATGATCAATGAACGCATCATCTCTCTTACCTACAAAGTTCTCACAACTACCCAACCTCCATACCTTCATAACCCCATCTCCAATCAACGTCCTCGCAGTACTCGCTCTTCATACGTCGTTACTCTTGCTCGGCCACCGACATCATCCATCCTCAAATCACTGATCGCTCCTTTCCTTATGCTTCACCTTGTCTCTGGAATCAACTCGCTTTATCTCTTCGTCAACCTCATTCTTGTACCAGTTCCTCCATTTCCGACTCACCTATTCCTTCACTCATCACTTCTTCCTCTTCTGATTCATCACTCTGCTCATCCATCACTCCCTCTCTCTTTCACTCCCGGCTTATACCCCCGTAGTTTCACTTCTTACTTCCGGACTGCATTCGTGGACTATAATGCCCGGACCGTTTCTTCTAAGCTACTCAATTTTTTTTTTTCCTTATTTTTGTTTCTGTGCCGTGTGCTAGACTAAGCTGGCCATCTCGTCAGCTTCTGAGCGCACGTAAATATACCGTATCGTATAGTATAATGCGTACATCCCAATTTCTGTCTGGTTGTCCATCTTATAAATGTAGCTTGTTTATTATATAGGAGTATATAAGATTCTGTAATTGCTGCATCCTATAATTACGCACAGTATAGCTGACATCTAGTTTTTACTATAGCAACACCGCGCGGCAAGAAGCCCAACTGTTTCCAGTCATATGCCACGAATATCTTCATCTTCATTGTCTCTTTGTTCAACAAAACGACCGAAAGCCGCTCGACCTACCCTATCTTTGTGTTTTAATCAAGTTCACAGATGCACCAATGTGACGCGTTTAGAACGCGCGCGATCTGCCGTTGGTCGACGTCGTTCAGGACCAGTCAGTGCATGTAGTTTCTTTGCCACGAATATCTTCGTTGTGTGTGTGAAATTGTCAGGGTTCTCCGGTGGCGGCGCGGTGCGTGGAGTGACATCGTCATCGTGATAAGGCAACGATCCGCCAGCTTTTGTGGCTTGCAATTGTGCAGCGCTTTCAAACGAATTGCATAGTCACAAAAGTTGGCCGGACCTTCTGTCGATAACCGTCATTGCACTATGATGTTGTATCCACTGCTTGCAGACAAGCACACGTCAACTGGCTATCACACCTGCCTGGCTTTTCGACGTTCTTGGACATAGACATCAAACTGTGCTGTGTATGCAGCAATCGTGAAGTATCTGCAGGTAATTAAACTTAACATGAACACGCCATATGTACAGGCGTACCGTTCGCAGTGTGAATAAATGCTCTCTTCCGGTGTGAAACGAGTGTCCAAAGTAATTTGGCAAAAAGGCCGTGTTGGCGACTTGTCACCCCTAGCGGCTGCAAATGGATTCGTTCGATTTTTACCCCATCTAATAGCGGTTCCTTTGACCACATGAGTTAAACCCCCTGTCGTCGTCCTCCTAGGGTGTGTTTTATCGTCTTCTAGCTTTAAAGCCCCTTCCACACCAGCAACAATGTCGAAGCAACGTTGGACTTTGTCGAAGCAACATTCCATTCGACTTTGTTGCCAAAAACGGCAACAATGTCGAACGAGTTTATCGTAAAATTTCGTCTTTTCTGCATAGTCGAATGTTGCTTCGACATTATTGACGTTTTTTTGCAACATTGTTGCCCGTTTCGGCAACATTGTTGCCTGTTTCGGCAACAATGTCGACGAAATTTCGTCCTTTCGACAAAGTGGAAACATGTACATGTCAGTTTGTTTCGACTTTGTCGAAAGGACGAAAATTCGTTCGACATTGTTGCCGAAACCGGCAACAATGTCGAAGCAACGTTGGACTTTCTAGAAAGAATCGCTCGACGTGTAGCATTCGACAATGTTGCTTCGACATTGTTGCTGGTGTGGACGAGGCTTTAGCGATGCAACAGTTAGTAGTTACAGCTTAGAAACATACATGTAGAGTGCCAAGCCGATCTTCACGACAACACGTCGGTGGGCTATTTACGAATGTTTTCACTAAACACCGATAAATACATTCATAACGCGCAGTAAATACGTATTATAGGGCCTACAGTGCATCGTGACTCATAACGGGAAGCGTCCTTTTCGTTCAGCACACACATTACATACCCACGCTATCTTAGGTCCCTCTGCTGCTGTCTGCGCGCGCTTTCTGCACAACGTGATAAATATGCAAATGCTAATAAAAAGTAAGGAAAACCAAGTTTACAGTAACAAGTAACAAGAATAATAAAGACAATGAGAGAGAAACATAATCAGCAAGTATCAGAATGTTTTTTACGCGCGACGGTATGCAAGGGCAGCAAATGCTACGGCAGTTTGTTATTTTTTGAACTTTGGTTAAAGCTAACTAACAGTGTTAATAACTGATAAAATTTTACAAAATTTCACAGCGCTTTATCGCATCCACTGATGAATAAAATTCTATTAAAATTTCTTACCAAGCCGTACAGTAAGACGTGCACTACTGTATTATTTCATAATGCTGTCACTACGGTTACGTACAACAAAATGTGGTCAATTTCTCAAAGTACATACGTTTTTTACCCGCGCGACGCTATGCTAGCGCGGTTATTATAGCCGTCATCGTGTGTCTGTCTGTCTGTCTGTGTGTGTGTGTGTGTGTCTGTCACACGCCGGTATTGTATCAAAACGGCTAAACGTAGGATCACGCAAACAACGCCACGTGTTAGCACTGGTAATCTAGTTTCTGATGCCAAAATTCCTTGGGTGGGTCGATCCTCTTTCCCCCTGAAATTTGCTCTCAAAGTGACCCACCCCAATTTCAAACACCACATTTTCGACGAATATCCGCTCATAGCGCCTAAACAGTGATAGCTGGCGAAAAAGTTCAATTAGCACTAATAGGAAGTCGACCACGCGCTTTTTAACGAGCCATAGGTGAACAGTGTACGTTACCTCTAAGTCCCCCAAAGGGTGGTACAAAACGCGATTTTGCTGTTTTTTCAGTAAAATTCAATTTCAGTCGAAAGTCTGCTACAAAGTTTCTTTGTGTGAAAACGTCCAGCGGCAAAGTTGTAGCTACATTATTCCTCTATCTAACGGTCCATAGATGGATTGCGGGCGACGTCTCCATCTACCTAAAATTTGCGCTTAAAGTGACCCACCCCTTCAGAAAACTCAGATTTGACAGATTTCAATGAACAGTGCCGCAGCCATGAGAGCTAGCGAGAAAAGTTTAATTATCGCTAATAGAAAGTCGACAATGCGCTTTCCATCGAGCCATAGATGAACCCTGTGCGTTACCTTAAAGTCCCCCAAAAGGTGGCTCAAAACGAGAATTTTTACATTTGGCGTTGTCTTTCATTTCTTCGTTGCTGGTATTCGTAGACATTTCAAATTTGGTGTGTGGGTTGAACATAGCAAGTCCCAGCCTATAGATGACAAACCGTCCCTGAAATGGGCGTGGTCACGTCACGTAACCCATTTTAAAGTTTTAGTCTTTCTAAGATATCTCTGGAACGGCTTAATCTAGAGACTTCAAATTTGGCGTACATGTTGATCATAGCAAGTCCCAGCCTTCGGACAACAAATTGTCCCTGAAAGGGGCGTGGTCACTGTCACGTGACCTCTCTAGTTTTTGGAAACATGCGATAATATCTCTAAAACGGTACTAGATAGCCTCATAGTTTCTATTAAATTCGAATAGGAAGTTGTATGCACTCTATCGAATGGTTATGTTGGCATGTTGCCGATGAACTTGGGTGACACCTAAGCATGTTAAACTTCCTCAAGTTTTACATATTGCATTGCCTTATGCATCTTCGTAATTGGTGAACTGATCGCAAAGAATCCAAATTTCATGTACAGGTTGAATGTGCAAGTCGCAGTCTACGGACGACAAACCGTCCCTGATAGGGGCGTGATCAAGTCATGTGCCCATTACAAAATTTTTGGGGCTCCAATCATATCACTGGAACGGCTGAAGCTAAAGTCGTCAAATTTTGTACACGAGTAGGTTATATCAATTCTAAGAACAGGACGACATATCACCAACAAAAGGGCGTGGTCATGGTCACGTGACTGTTTTAAAATTTTGCCGTTTGTCGTGATGCAGCGCGTCGCGTGGGTTTGTCAGCGACAGCTGAGCTACTTGTACAGGTAAGGTGGACGAGCATATAACTTTCTGGAGTTAAATTTCTCTGAAATTCTAAACACCAAAAATAAAAATTATTGAAATCGGTTCGTTTTTGATTGGGTTATTCAAAAAATAAAAGGCGCTCACTTTTTGGGACACTGTGTACATATAAAGCGCCGCGCGGTTTCTCTGCGATCGATCAGCTTCCTAGAAAACACAACGGTGTGTGATGACAAGTTTTTGTGCTAATGCTGCTGAGCGCGGCACGTATTAATAACTATACGAAGTTAAAATTTTAGCCTGCTGATGCCATAGTAGAGACACAATAACTGAATTATCGCAACCAGGTTAGCGCGCGACAGTTGCAATGCACGACACGAACCATCGTCATCAGCATCTGTTGTGTCACTATAGCTGCTTCTGCTGCTGCAGATGCATAGGCTAGACGACGAATTTGCTCGCGTACAGAACGTATAATCTGGGATTCAACGGATGAGTACAACGTCTTAGCCAGCGTTTTTATCAGGATATCGTAGCAAGAAGCTCGGCTGTTGCCACGCTCCAAACTGCACATAGAAAGTTATCGTCAGTCAGCCAGTTGCCGCGTTACAAATGTATGCATTTCTTTACTGCACATCATATTAAACCCTTTTTCTTCTCTGTTGACCTTAAGTGACATAAATGACGTTAAAACGCCGCTCAAGATCATCATCATCAGAATCATCATCATCAGCACCACCACCACCACCACCACTACCACCACCAAAACCACTACCAGCAGGTTTATTTGTTTCACACATAAACTTCAAATGCCAACAAAACAGGAGTAGCCAGGCTATGATAAGCTCTTATATGGTTCCCGTACAATGAATGCAGAAAATGAAGCAAATAGTGATTGAGATACAAGTAGACACGAAAGGAAGGAATAAAAACATAATAAAATCAGTAGCGTTTGTTCAAGTCACAAATACAGTTACCCTATTTTTTCTGAGTTTATGCATGGAATCAGCTTCTTTTGTTATGAAGATCAATAGAAAATGCTGTAAAAAGTACTTCAGTTAAAGTCGATAAACGTGAAACTTTGCATATCATGTCAACAATTTTTTCTCGCTCGCTACGCTCGCTCGATTATGGTCTCAGTCTTTCCTGGCATTCCCCTCTGTTGATTCCTGCATATGCCTCTGAGCGCGGACACTAGTGCTGCGTGTCTTAAACAATTTGAATGCGTGCCTTTGGCAACGGAATTAGTGTTTAGCACAAAATGTCATTAGCATCAACACGGACGTGATCAAACATAATCTTACAGCACCAGATAAGATCGTCGCGTAACCAGCGTAACTTCAAGCTGTCAAGATTTAAAGCCCATTCACACCGAGCGCGTCTACGTCCGTCTACGTCCCTCGCGCGCGTCGACGTCCGTAGACGCGTGTCTAGTGTCTACGGACGTCGACGCGCGACGGACGTAGACGCGCTCGGTGTGGATGAGCCTTAATAGCTTCGACTAGTATTTCGTCCTCCATGATTTTCTGAATTGAATATTCATGAACATGTCACGTGCCACAACGTCGCTTGCCATTGGGTGATTAACATGGCGTCGACGGACGTAGACGCTCGTCTACGACCGTCTACGTCCGTTGACGGACGTAGACGCGCTTGGTGTGAACGCGCACGCCTTTTAGCAAGTGTTACATATCGGCGTAGACGAGCGTCTACGTCCGTCTACGTCCGTCCACGCGCGTCGACGGACGTAGACGGACGTAAACGCGCTCGGTGTGAATGGGCCTTTAAGCGTTTGAGACGTTTAGTACCGGTATATGCAAGGCCGTGTAAACGGGACATTTTCCCCAGTAAATTTACGTTGAACTCGTTCAAGCATTTTGAATATCGCCAATAGCAGTTGGAGATCAGATAAAGGAATCACTCTCAACCAACGGTCTAACATAAGTCTTGTATATAAGCACACACAAGAAGGGCGACGTCTCGAGATATACAAGAGCTCAACAGAAGATGAGATAGCGAACGTCAACGTTTTACGACGACATCGTACATGTAGAGGCCAGAGCCTACGCCCATTAAACTGAGTTCCTAATTTCTACTGTATCTAAGCGTCAATGGTAATCTATGTAATGCAACCAATCATCTATGCGCCTCGCATATCATCAAACCGAGTTATCAGAGTTTGTTTTGCCTAAATAATGCTGAATAACGGGGCAGATGGTATTAATATGGTCATAAACTATCAAAGGTATATTTTGAAACCGAGGTAAAAGTAACAATTGTTTTACGACGACATCGTACACGAATTCGGTGAAATAATGCAAAATAAGGGCCATTTCGCCGTTCAAGGTCATTCAAGGTCACCGATATTTGTACCAATCGAAAGCTTATATACGAATTCTTATCAAAACGATAGCTAGGCCAGTACTGCGCATTAAATCTGCTAGGAATTTATAC
>Ga0209780_1000640_pt1 | contig 19607 bp, 4 predicted proteins | sample WorMetexBAHAMAS2_FD_187384 | JGI IMG/M metagenome (GOLD analysis project Ga0209780, IMG submission 187384) | Marine gutless worms symbiont microbial communities from Max Planck institute for Marine Microbiology, Germany - Inanidrilus exumae... | ecosystem: Host-associated > Annelida > Digestive...
CCGTGAGAGCTGGCGAAAAATGTTCAATTAGCACTAATAGGAAGTCGACCACGTGCTTTCCGATCCGATGAGCCGTTGCCCTTCATTATCTTCGTTGCAGGTAAGTCTGGAACTCTCTCCCACATTTCATCCGGGACCCGACCATCAGTGCAAACTTTTTCAGACGTTTTCTGAAAACGTACCTGTTCGCTCGATGCTAGTGCATTTAGCGCGTTAAAGGTTCTTGACGATAACCGCGCACTATAAATTTACATACTTACTTACTTACTTATATAGACCTAGATGAACCGTGTACGTTATCCCTAAATCCCCATGGTGGCACAAAACGCGATTTTTCTGTTTTTGCCAGTGAACTTAACTTCTGTTGAAAGATGTCTGCTGCAAAGTTTCTTTATGTGAAAATTTCCAGCAGTAAAATTGTAGCTACGTCATTCCCATATCTAGCGGCCCATAGACGGATTGTGGGCTACGTTCCCATCTACCTAAAATTTGCGCTCAAAGTGACCCACCCATTCCGAAAACGCCAACTTCAACAGATTTGCTTAGCCTAATAGTGCTTCAGACGTGAGAGCTAGCGAAAATAGTTCAATTCTCAGTCGACAATGCGCTTTCCACCAAGTCATAGATGAACTCTGTGCGTTATCCCTAAGTCCCCCAAAGGGTGGCTCAAAACGAGAATTTTTACATATGGCGTTGCCTGTCATATCTTCGTTGCAGGTAAGCGTAGAGACTTCAAATTTGGTACGTGGGTTGAACATAGCAGGTCCCAGCCTACGGACGACAAACTGTCCCTGGAATGGACTTAACCTTGCTAGATAAGTAAGCTTATTTTTGTCCTCTGATTTGGCCATTAAATATTTTGGCCAACCTGGAATAGTTTGAGTTACAAAGCTTTGCGATTCGTTTGATTCTTCGTCATTTTTTCCTTTTGTTTGACGAAGTAGACGCATCTATTTTATTTTTTTTAAATGCATCTATGTTAAAAAAAATCATATCTCACGTTCCCTCGCCGCCGTGGACGGCCAACAAGGGCGGTAACAGAGCTGTCGGAATCGGGCTTATCTCAGGACAGATGTGGTCCACTCTGGGTCATTCTACTCTAGACCATTCAGTCTTTTAGCTCCGCAAGACACAGGTCGTCACTCTGTATCGTGCATAGGCCCAGTCGCCAAAGAAGTTTCCCCAGTGATATTCTAGCCAATAAAAGTTTTAATCTCGAGCCGGGTTTGTGGAGGACTGGCTAGGTCCTCCCCGCCTGCCTGAGAGGAAAACTGGGAGGCAAAGACATTGTGTTGCTTAACCCTGTCATACTCAATGCCCAGCGCAGGCTCTATACCACAGGTCACATGGCACGGCAAACACCACAGAGAATGAATCTCAGTTGTTTATTAAAATCTTTTTCTCTTATTCGTAACGCGCAGCCCAGCTTTAGTCAATGTCCAGGGGGCGGGCGACGTGGACACACTGGACTTGGGTTCCCCCATATCAATACGGCGACCATTTTTTCCACCGCAAATAAATCTTCCATTAACGTTAATGGGAGATTAACTTCGATTAATTAGTGAGGAATTTTACTGCATTTACATAACACGCGAAGGAAAAAGGCATATCTTTCTTGTGACGTTGTAGAAATTTGTGTGTTAGTTAAGTTAATTCATATGTCTTTCTTATATATTTTCTATTGTACTGCTGTATTGTTTCTACCATTATGGTGAATAAAGACGAATATATAAAAACGAGGTGTTGTCAATATACCACCAACGTTGGCGGTCGACGGCGTCAGTGAGAATGCTACCTAAGACGACACAACACACCGAATTCCTGTCGAACTGTGTTAATACAAGCTGTGAACACGTCACACGAATACTTCACACTAAATGCAAACAAAGATAACAGTCAGTCACACAAACCTACCACAAACAGACTTGCGCACATGAACAAGTGACTAGTGTGCATTATAGAAAATACGATATTAATTTTAGCGGTGGATGCAGAGATGGCGGCGGCACAATTGTCTTCAATAAATAAAAATAAAATGCAAAAATAAAGATAAGGAGACACTAATCTCTACTATATTCTCTTTCTTCTTCGTGTGACGAACAGTCATATAACCAGCTGTAGTCTGTCAAACTGTCGTGCAGTAGCTAGCTTATTACCAACACAACTCGTCCTAGTAGTAGTAGGCTACTGCTACTTTCGAATTTTGTTTCACTGTTCCGCCCAGCTGTTTGGAGTTATTTCAAGTTAAGCGAGCGTCTGAGATCTGTGGACCAGGTTTTTATGGCCAGATGTCTTTTCCTGTCAACCAATCAACAGTGTCGAAGCAATGAAAGGACAAAAACTCCGTCCTCAACTATTCCAATTTTGACAGCCAATTTCTCGCCCCTTCTTCGTCTTGGGTCTACAAGACTGCTTTGCCACGGCGTGCTGTGACCTGACCTCCACAATCTAATCAGGTCATCAGTAGGGGTTAGTGCATGTTGCCTGTAACTTTCATCGAGATTACCGAAGCCGTTCATGATATGGTGGTAACATGTAAGAACGAATGCGACACTGTCGACTGGCAAAGGCATAATAACTGTTATAGATAGAACACAACATGCCGTGTAGATCCAAGACGAAGAAGGGACGAGAGCGCTTGGTACAGAATGTATACAGTATAGATTCTGACTGTTACTGTGTGCTGAAATTGGCTGTCAAAATTGCAAGTTTTGTCCTTTCAGTGCATCAACACTGATGACTGAATGACAAGAAAGGGCAACTGGCCACAAAAACCTGGTCCACAGATCCCAGACGGTTGCCTAACTTGAATACATGGCAATTAATTCATTCAACAGTTTCGTAAATGGCCTTATACACTGTCTTTATGAGACATGCAGACACGTAGAATTAGTCTTACATTACTAACAGTACATTGGTGTTTCGGCGTTTCCACATAACAACACGGACATTTTCAAGTAATAAAAGCAAACGTAACACAAAATGTAAAAGAAGTTACAGATGACAACTTCACTCCAGTTGAATAACTGTAAACAAGTAGATACTAAAGAGTCTGGATAGGATAGCAAGAGTTTGCTAGCGCATAAGATGACGACGAGGAAAGCTCAGTGAGGTATGGGAAGAGATGTGATGTTCAGAGAGAGAGAGAGAGAGTAATAAGAAATGATGGTGTGCCAAACTCTCTCTCACTGAATGAGCAAAGGTCATCTCTGAAGCTAGTAACAAATGCAGCCTTGTTCACTGTGGAATTTTTGACTAGTACCTGTACACAACAGCACTGACTAGCCAACGGCCTACAAAATAGATAGCAACAAAATATCAGTTAAATGAACATAATATGACAGCAGAAACAAGTATAGATTAACGAACACAAATGCAGAGTAATGTAATAAACAAAGTACAAGTATACCAGAATCATTTCAGCAGCATCACACCTCAGGACACATATTTCATGTTAGATTTTAAGGTACTAAAATGCACAGCTTCTAAAATGAATCGCCACTGACAGGAATCATATAAGTATTTCCATACTGAACAAATTCAGAAAAATGAAAAATAAATAATAAATTAGCCCCATACGTGACTGACGGTGGACTCCTACTTACTGCCAACTTCACAGTCACGTGACGCAGAAACTGGGACACAATTCAGAAATCCGGCCCCGATAAGCTTTAGGTATTGTCCCCTAATTTAAGAATCCGTGGTCATTTGCCAGCCCCATCATAGTTGGGGGAGGAGATAGCCTTTGAAAATGGCCGATTTTCCAACTTTCAAGGGCTCGTGACCTCGACCTTGACCCTGGATCGGGACATACTGCATACTATCATGCATCACTCATCGACCTCTACTTAGATACCAAATTTCATTGAAATCGAAGAAACTTATTGTGGACGGACGTACGGATGGACATTTTTCTACCCATTATGTTATTAAGTCGACTCGGAGGAGTACCTAAGAGAAAGAAAATCTAAGCCTATCATATTTTTGAAACTGTCACGAAAAAATTCACTTAAAAATTACCAAATTATGCGAAAAATCAAATGCGATCATCGTTACAACTAATTTTTTGCAGCCGTTGCAGATTTGCAAAATTCAAGAATTTTACCTACCATCGCAAATTATTGAAATATACAGACTGAATTGACGTTACTCACTCGTTGACAATTTTTATTAATCTCTAGTTAATGTTATTCTGACAAGTTTGTTATTGAAAGCGAAAATGTTTTAGTTTTACATCCAAAAGATGGATTTGCATCTTTTGTACTGCTATAACCATGACTGTGAATTCTCCACGAATTTTTGCATTTTTTTGCCGCGAGCAGACCATGAATTTTCCGATTTTGACCACAAAAAATTTATAGCTCTAATCATCATACTCGCTAAATTGCAGATTCAGTACCTAGTACACTCACGAGTTGCAGACATGAAGTCAGCAACTGCAATAGACAATGTAACATGACACACTGTTCAGCAGAATGCTAAGCAACAGGCAATCACTATAACAAATCATCCCAACATCAGCATAACAGTGACTTCTCATGTTACTCAGTTTACAAATATATACGATAACAATAATAACAGCTCAAAGCCAAGGCAGAATACTATGTTACATAATGACACACAAACACACAGTAAAGGTCTTGACAAGCTCTACAATTGCTTAGTTCGTCATTCTCTGAAAGTATCCAGAGGACACTGATTACTGAGTGCAGAAGACTGTGTCAGTATTAATATGAGTGACAACCTCCACCTCAACGGCCACTTCCCAGTGAACCTGGGTCAGCTGGTCCCCTCAGTTTTGCTTCCTCCACTTGTTACGCAATAGAACCTTTACAGTAAGTAGCACAGGTTTTTACAGACCAGATGTCCCACCTGTCACTCAGTCAACAGCATCAAAACACTGAAGAAAACTCAAAACACTTGTGACCCCAACCAGTGGCCTGGCCTCTTCCTTTTCCACCCACTACCAGATTCCTGAGGGAAAGGGCGTTTGTCCCTTTATGCTGGCACTCTGGCTAATGAGTGCCAAAACTGTTTTTCAGTTGTCACAGCTGACATATGCCAGATCACAATATTGGACTGCTACAAGTCAACGTAACATTAACTGTTCATCACACGGGAGACTGTACACTACATTGTGTCTCAAAAACGACACTGATTTGGCTTGCTATAACTTTGACATACATGAACCCATTTTGATAATGTTTGGCAGGAATGTTACCAAAACACATTGAAAAACAGCAGGCAGTCAAATTATGACTTATTCTTCCATTTCACGTAAGTAATACTTCTGCACTATGTGGCAAATCACGAAAATTGCATCTGTGCACTCAAATGTTGTATTACTGCTTGTCCAGAGTTCAACCATGCAGTCGCTGCTTGAGTTATTCAATTCTGTTGACTTGCAACTCATATGCACACTGCTGTAGACTCCCTAAATCTTGTAATCAATTGAGTTCAGTTAGCTTGTTGGGGCCATAGCTCAGCAGAAATGAATTCGAGAGTTTTGCGCAGCAGCTGTTGAACGGTGTTGCATGCACCATGCACAGGTGCATGCATGAGCTGTGTTGCTGAAAGTGCAAATATTATTGTTGTCGACAAAGCGTTTGATAACAGCTAACATTTGCTTAGATAGTAAGACATCCCACCAATACTGTCCATTGACTTTTCACTTCAGGCTTGACAATACAACTCGCACTTTTGACACAATGACGGACATCATGACAGACTTGGTAAACGATGAGTGAGTGGTAAAAAGACTGTAGCATGCTATACTCCCTTCCTAGGTTTGTTTGGTGCATATAGCCAATACCTGTGCTAGTGAAGGGTGGTTCAGCTGTGACTAAGTGACAATATGAATGTGCTTTTGTGTCGGTTGGCAAAACAACATTCATCGTTTAAATGAAAAGACGCAATTTTCGGCTTTCATTTTCTCCTGATAATGCAGCAGTACTAGCTAAGTTGAGGTGGGAAAATAAAGTACCATTTGACTGCTTACTTTTTAGCAACATTTCTGCCAAAAATTATCCAAATCGTTCGATGTTCTTCAAAGTTATAGCAAGCCAAAGCAGTGTATTTTTCGAGACACAGTGTAAGTAGCTATTATTCACCCGAAAATCAGCAGGACAAATTCTGTAAGAATTTCTGTCGATTCTTCACTGGTGGCCAGCAATGTCAACTAAATACAACAACTGGTAAGCAACAAATGAGTTTTCCAGTGTCTGCCTACTTCCACAGCAGTTGTTATCAAAATCGTTCGATGTTCAGATGTATCACGTATCAACCAAAAATTACTAGGAGCATGTCCCTACACTTCAAAAACCGACCATGTCATGTATATTATGTCGTGCAGCTAACGTAGAAGTATACACAATACGTAAACAATTAACAATGCATGTCCAGCAAAATAAGCAAAGCACAAAGCAGCAACATTTCAAAGTAATAATCCAATACAGAAATTGGCAAAATTTCATACACTGTGTCCAAAAGAAATTGCGAACATAAAATATTCAGTAACAAGCACTGTTGTGTTATATCGAATTCGGGTCTATCAAATGCAACCTCGAAACGGCCAAAACTGGCATTCTTCCGTGGGAAAATATGTCCACCACAATTGCGAAACTGCCAAAATCGGATTTTGCACATCTCTAAAATCAATTTCTATTTCCGGTTTCGTTGATACTGGAGATAAAGTCAATGCAGATTAGTTTTAAATCTGTTAGAATTTTTGTGACGATCTGTGAACAAATGGCAAGCGTAATTGGGAAACTGCCAAAATTCGGAATTCGCACACCTCTAAAATTGTATGTCTACTTCAGGTTTGTCTCAGAAACAACAAGCATCTAGCCGACCACATTTCCGAACCGTACGCAAAGTTTTATGGAAAATGGTAAAGAATTGCGTACGTAATCGTTCTAGACCGGATGAAATCGATAGCAAAACCAAAATTTGCACCTCTCTAAAATCAGTATTCTATTTCCGGTTTCGTTGACCATCGAGTACAAAGTCAACGTTGATTATTTATACCTCAGTTCGGGTTTTTGTGACAATCCGTGGGAAAATATGTCCACCACAATGGCGAAATGGAAAAAATGGACACTTTGCACACCTCTAAAATCAGTAATCTACTTCCGGTTTGTCTCAGAAAAAAACAGACATCTAGCCGATCACATTTCTGAGCCATATGCACAGTTTTATGTAAAATGGTAAAGAATTGCGCACGTAATCATTCTATACCGGATGAAATCGATACCGAAACCAAAATTTGCACCTCTCTAAAATCCGAATTCTATTTCCGGTTTCGTTGACAACCGAGTACAAAGTCAACGCTGATTAGTTATATCTCTGTTAGGGTTTTTGTGACGATCCGTAGGAAAGTATGTCCACCACAATCGCGAAACTGCCAAAATTGGATTTTGCACATCTCTTAAATCGGCAATCTACTTCCGTTTTGTCCCAGAAACAATAGCGTTCGAAACAACCAAATTTCTGAGCGGCATGCAAAATTTGGTGAAAATCGGTAAAGAATTACGGATGTAATCGTTCGACAACCGATCTGTGGACAGACACACACACAGTCAGACAGAAACCAAAGTGATTAGATAGTCTATCAAAATGCATTTGATAAACAATAATTCTGATAAATATTGATACATATTAATACTGTTAAACCATAATAAATATGATTTATTTTGAACACATTTTTGTAAACATCAACACTTTTTGATATCAAATGTTACTTTTGCAGCAATTTTAAAACAACAACCACAAAGTGCACATTCCTAATACTGAAACAACTGCTGCAACCACACTGGTAGTTTCACTCCACTGGTCCTGTTCAAAATGTCCACCTCTCGCTATTTACTCTACAGAGGTACATAAGTAAGTTGTTCATTATTTAATAGTACTAAAGGATGGTAGAGGAGTAGGTGAATAACAGGACTATTGATGATGATGCTACAACATGGAGCATCTTCAGGCTCCGAACCAGTTCTTCGACACTGTTAATGACATTATGGGTCCTGTTCACACGTTTTCACATGCTACAGTCACAAATGTTTAGTCAATTTTTTATTAGGCAACTAACTGCTACTAGTGACCAAACCTTATTAGGAAAATGTTACTAAAAATTTATGAGCATCATGTTTTTTGCCTAAGACTTATTATCAATATTTGAGCTTTGATCGACACTATAAATAAACACTGCATCTTTTACAAAAGCATCAACAAACCAATGACAAAATGACACAACTGTATGGCAACTATCACTTTTAGGTTGCCACATTCAAACTAATAAACTGGTTATCAAACTAAGCTGAGCAATGCCCAGGCATATTATGTTAGTTAAACTATTTACTTGTAATACTTGCAAAAGCCAGTCAGAATCATACAAAATAACACTAAAATAACCTAACCTAACCACCAGCACATTGCAGAGATGGTAAAGCATCAATATCAGAATAACTATGAGCAATCCATTGGATCTGACAAACACTAGTATTCATATGCCGCTCTAGCAAACCCCATGTTAATATGCTGGCTTTTTGTTGCTCTCACAATACTAAATTGCCTGATAAATAAACAAAAAATTTATTAAAAAACTGATTTTTAAACTTTCAATAACCTGAAAATGTTCACAAGCGTACAAAATGTCAATGGTGACATGCTCAACACAAAATATTTGACATTATACTCAACATTAATGCAACGTATTCAAAACATACTAATAATACTAGAGGTCAATAAATAAACAAAACTTCAACAAAACGTACTAACAGACATGACACCAGTCAAGTGCAATCAACAACTATACGCAGATTATCACATTGTTTTCATTGACTAACAGACTGAACTGAATAGCAGACTTATTCCTGGCCAGTAGTACTCTCAGGTGCTGTTGGAACTGTGACATAAGCCATCAGAGGATGCCAGTGGTCATCGGCTTCACCTGTGGCCAGACTCTCTCTATTCTTGACTGTACTGTTAGTACTCGGAGTCTGATGCCAAGTGGAACATGACTGTAAATTATCATTGTCCACAAACACACGGTTATCTGTGAGCTCTGCCAGTGCATCCTGACATTTAGCAGTGGAGTTATGTGCTGCACCAGCAATGTCATCATCACCATCATCGTCAATCCAAACTGGTTCAAATTTCATAAAATCTTGGAGATGTCGGAGTCGAGCTGGTAACACCATCTGATGGTATTGATCTGACTCTGCTGCATCCATGTCAGCAGCAATACGCTCATACTCAGTAACGTCGACCATCAGTGACTCGATCTGTTCATCGTCCAGAGCGCCAAGGCCACCGCTGACAAAACTGCCAGAAACGCTTTCCGTTTCAGAGCCACCATTGGCACTGAAGTCTTCACGACCTGAATCAGGTCGCAGGAATGGACTGGTAACACGCTGTAACTTTGAGCGTGATATTGCAGCCATCACAGCAGCATTGGCCTGTATCTGCTCTATATCAGATTCTGGGGACACTGGTGATGATAATGATTTGGCTGGGCTGAATGCACCATGTACACCGGATGCCAAATCCTCAGACTCTGCATCAGCTGGTGTAGCAGTCTGCACTACAGATATTTCAGCCTGCTGTGAACTCAACTGCACAGCTACTTCTGTTGTAACAGTGGCAACAGGTGGAGAGACATCGTCATGCAACTGGCTTGATGAATTTTGTGCAGGCAAGCAGTCAATCTGACGTACTGTGATGTTCTTAACAGGCACATCTCCCACCAGCGGCGGCATAGCAAGCTCAGTAGAATCTGCATCGCCTGACGTCTCATTTCCACTGTCTTCATCTGACGACAAAGTCAACACATCCATCAGGGGGTGATAAATCGTCGACTCATTCCCAGCAGCATTTGCCAACTTGCGAGCTTTCTTTGCACGGCGCCGTTCCTGCCGTCGCTGGGTGTGAATGTCGTCACTGATCCTCTCCAGATTCTGCAGCGTATCTGCATACAACTTCTTGGCACTGGAAATCTGCTGATCCAACTGTGCTACTAGTTTCTTTCGCTCCTGTAATGATCAGCAAGATGGAACATTATTGGTAACAAGCATAACATCTCACTTTACAAAAGTTTTATAACCGGTATTAACTCAAAATAATAATATAAACTACACTGCATCTCAAGACACTGCACTGGCTTGCTATCTTCGACGAACATCGAAGACTTTTGATAATTTTTGGCAGAAATGTTGCTAAGAACGTAAGCACTAAAATGGTACTTTATTTTCCCACCTCACCTAACTAGTGCTTTCTGCACTACCTTGGGAAACAGAAAGCATAAAATTGCGTCTTTTCACATAAATGCTGAATGTTGTTTGCCAACAGACACACAAAACATATTATCACTTGGTCACAAGAATGCACAGGAATCGGCTGTATGCACCAAATGAAACCTAGGCAGGAAGTATAGCGTGCTGCCGTCTGTTACCACACACTCATCATTTACCAAGTCTGTCATGATGTTGGTTGCTATGTCAAAAGTGGGTGTTGTTCTTTGTCGAGCTGAAGTGAAAAGTCATTGGACAGTATTGGTGGGATACAGGACTATCTCAACAAATGTTAGCTGTTAGCAAACATATTGTCAACGACAATATTATTTGCCTTACAGCAATACATCTCATGTATGCACCAGCGCATGGTGTGCATAACACAGCTGCACAAAACTCTCGACTTCATTTCTCCTGACCTATGGCCCCAACAGGCCAGAGCTGAACTTAACTGATTATAAGATTTAGGGAGTCTACAGCAGCGTGAGAGTTGCAAATCAACAAAATCAAAGAAATCAGGCAGCGACTGGTTGAAGTCTGGAAAAGCAATACGGTAATGCAACATTTGAGTGAAAAGATGAAATTTTCGTGTCTGTGTATTGCCAGTTAGTGCAGAAGAATTACTTAGGTGAAGTGGAAACATAAATCATAATTTGACTGCCTGCTCTCTCAGTAACATTCCTGTCAAAAATTATCAGAATCGGTTGATGTACGTTGCAGTTACAGCAAGCCAAAGCAGCGTCGTTTTTAGAGACTTACTGTACATGCAGCAACATGTGAGCCATTTAATTATCACAGTCGCTGGGATGCAAGTTGCTACAAGAAATATTTTAAAGCTTTCCTTCAATGTCAACAAAAACTCATGCAAATGGTATTTTGTCAAAAGTTAAGCGGTATGTAAGTATTATTGGCTCACAGATATAATGCAAAGTGACACAACAGTGACGACACTTGTTATGAAAAAACAAGAATGACTGAGTGAAAATGTGTGGATTATGAAGTGGATAGTGTAAAACCTAAAGGCAGACCAAAAAGACCTGGAGACAGGTTGCTAAAAAAGACTGTCAGACTCGACAATGAAATAAAGAGGATGCTACGGACCACAGTAAATAAAGGAAATTAATTAATAACACTGGATAATAACTGTAAGTATAGGGAGTGAGTGGGTGAATGTTTTTTCTGGTACATGGTCATCCAGATTGTCTGGGATAAAGGCTGTTACAGTTTTTGTTGTACAGTTTACACTGACCACGGTCATTTCTCTAGTGTGCAACTAGCAACAACACAACAGTACCTCCATCTGCTGATACATCTTTGCTTTCAGTTCAAAGTATGGCCTACACACACCAAACACTGTGACTTGGCAATAGTCACAGGCTGAGTGGTAGCATCAGCACTGTGCTAATAATTACTCCTCTTTTAGTTGGAAATGGCGAATTATGATCTTCTAAAACCACATCTTAACAGACTTCCAAAAGGTTATCACAGTTGATATGGTACATGCCCTGACTGTTTTACCAATTTGTTACAAGTCCGTCTGTGGGGCTTTCGTTAAAGGGGCTAAATATAACTATAATTGTATTTATTTACATGAGTCATCTTTTGTTAAAAGTTAAGTATTCCAAAATATGCTTAAAATTTAGGTCACTTAGACAAAAAGGTAAATAACAATCAACTCATGTTTACCACAAAACCATCAAAATTTGCCCCAAACCTTGAATTCTTCCACTGAAAACCATGTACTAATATGAAGGTTTTCATCAGAAAACCACCCTTAATAATCAATGGAGCCCTATATGTCAGTGAATAGAAACATGCATATGAGAAAACCAGCGATCTTGTAAATTTCACCCGACATCTGGATGAAATGACACTGTGTATGCACACTGTGCAAAGACAATTTTGCCGCGAATATCGCATACAGACAATACTTTCATCATTTACTTGGTAAATCAGCAAACTAGAGACACAAAATTTGTTACAAATTTCTATAAAACTTAACACTTGCAATAAAAAGGGTTTATTTAGCCAGGGTCATATAGCCCACTCATCTATGTTTATTCTGAGACTCTAGGTGAAGCTAGGCATTTCTAACTTGGCATACAAACTAACCATGCCAAGAAGTAGCCATCAGAAAAAAGTTAAACAAAAAGAGGGGGCTGTCAGGTCATGTAACTATCCTTCTAAATTTTGAGACCATCACGGATAGTGAATATTCCCTGTACGTTTCGTCAAGATTGCTCAAGCCGTTCATGATATTGTGGTAACAAGATCTGTCCGGATGAACAAACAGACAGATGAACGAATTTGGTGGACGAACAGCCTGAAAACATAATGCCTTCGTGAACACTGTTGGGTAGTGAAGGCATACAAAGTAGTTTATTCACACGATAACAGCAATAACTAGGAAGTTAACACATATAACAGCAAAAATCATGAAAGATGATGACTCAGCACATTTTAGCAATGTGATGCGGGGTAATATAACTGATTTACGTATTAAATACTCTTGATGTGTAGCTTTTTACATATTGTGATTTAACATACATACAACTGCAGTTTTTAAGTTACATATGTCAAACAAATATTAATACAACTAAGTACCAGTACTATTTATGCTGATTACTGGAAACATATATCCAATACCACCAAACAGATAACAAAGCTAAGTGGTAACATGTGGGTAAAGATAGCTTTTCTTAAACCTATCAATTCAATTTTATTTAAATAACGTGATAAATCTTCACCTTAAAAGAATGACAACTTGCCCTACAACATAAAGAGATTGTAGATTACTGTGACGTCACTTCATCCGATCTATAACAGAAATGTAAAACTACAAATAAGCATGATAACAAGAATATCTGCCTTGACTTGGCAATGTTGCGCTTCCAATCACGCTGCAGCTTCTTCACTCGTTGTTCAGCTTCGTTCAGGCACTGAGCAACTTTCATGTGTTCAATCTCACTCTCAAGTCGCTCACGTTCTGATTCATTTACCTAACAAAATCGTCAGCAAACACCTCAACTGTCGCCAACAACTTCATCCACCTCACAGTTTATCAGTAAGTAAACAGAATGAATGTCAGTAAACACAGAGAAAAACTTCCTCAAACTGCAAAACCAGAAGACTGTGTAGCAACTGGCTTTCTGCTTTACTGAACACAGCATCTGTGTCAACGTCACAACAATAAGAACGAACAAGTAGCTCAGCTATCACAGATGGACTGCGTGATGCATTAGGTCAGTTGAAATCTTCTTAGATATTGCACAAACTGTATGAGAAATTGCATTTTTAGGCTGCAATGCAGTTAGCAATAGCGGTCTATTGCTACACATGGAGTAGTGCGATCAGTCAGTCTATCGTTTGTCCATGCATGTGTCTGTTGGTCAGTTGGTCAATTTTCTATATAGGATTATTGACCCCCATAGTTATTGTTGGACAATTAAAAGACTGGCCTATATTCTCTATAAATTGCAGTGCTGATAAAGCTGCTGTGCTAGCGTTGCCTATATGCAGAGTTGTGACCACTGGCGTTTTTAGGATTTTGCAAGTGGACATTGCAGTGCTCTGGGGGTACAGTCCCCAAGCTGACGACGTTCTGTGAATTAGTGTTATTAGGATGAATGTCTGATAGATTTAAAGCATTTATGATTCATACTATGATATGCAGATTTTCTATACCATCACAAGCATTTGCGAAAGAATAAGCACAAAAACAATACAATAAACAAAAGAACACTGCTAGACCGTTATTATTAAGTGTATTTTGAGCATCAGTAAACAAAACATGTAACAAAAGGAAATGTGTAATGAATGTCAGAATGAGCATGCCTGAGCATTCACACCACAACCTGAAGGAAGGGATAAAATTTAAAGTCGATTTATAATAGTCAATATTTATGAAAACAAATCTTGTTAAGTTGTACGGGCATTATTGGTAAAATCTTCAAACATGCATTTATTAATAGTTCAAGCACGCTAAGTTCAAATTCTTCATGTGAGACTTCTAGTTATGTTATACTGTATGTGGTAGGATATTGAGCACTCTATGTGATTACCTTGAGTTTCAATCCCAGTTCCCACACAGGCCACGGACGTACTCATATGCCAGATATTAAGGTCAAATAACAATGTGTTAAAGCAAAAAGACAGACAGCAGTGTTTTTGAGTTAGTTGCGTGGCACAGTGGTAGAACGTCGTTCTTTGACCGGCGAACTTTCCCTGTCCTGCACTCGACCTGTAGCTGATGGGTGACCACCTGCGTGTGTAAACCGTCTGCTATAGGTCAACCAACCAGGCCAATTCAGCCTTTCATCCCTTCGGGGTCGATAAATGAGTAGTAAGCTGCAACTGGATGTCTGCTACATCAGTTAGGAGTGGCGCAATCTGGTGAATGCTTACAAAGGAAAGGCAGGCATGGCGTAATTTGCAGGTAGTAATAACAACTGTTTCTACAGTTCTGCACACTACTAGCTTTAGCAATCACTTTTTCAAATTGCCAGCACTACGTGCACTGGCTGCCATTTTGTTTGAAGCAGACTACACAGCTTAATACCGAACCTACAACCTGCTGTTAATGATGTATGCATAGGACTCCCCTCATTAACCAAGCCGATGGCAGGGTTTTGTCTGTTTCCGCACAATATCTCAAAAACAGATGCAGCCAAGATTACCAAACTTTTGTTCCAAAATGAGTGCTGAAAACCCATATATTTTGGGGTCAAAGGTCAAGGGCACGAGTCACAAAAACATTGCTGTGAGGGTCTTTGCACTCTTGTGAGTGCTGGCTTCAACTGCAGTTATCATGTATTATAGTTCGGGACATATCTAATTCACTGGGGAAAATGCGTGATTTCACTGTAGAGTTTTGAAAATATGCCAAATTTCATGTAAAATTCATGGAAGGAGTTTGAGAAATTCACGGACATTTCACTGGCCCCACTGCTGTTATTTCAAATTGTTATTTTAACGCAAACTGAAAAATCTGTCGAATAGCACATGTCTGAACAATGAATAAATATTACGGTATTATTGCTATCAATGTACTAAGTCGAGACTCAGAGTCACTGTTCTACTCAGACAATCCCAGTTTTAAGTTCTTAGCGATGATGACTTGATTTGCCAAGTTGCTTGTTGACAGTCTCTGGCGCTGCGGGGCGCTGACAGTGGTGTATTGACTGATGCTTCTTTCAGTGTCAACACTGTTAGTAGGGACAGACAAGTACTGTTGCGCCAGGCGGCTGAGTAACAGAAACAATAATCAGTAAGTAATCACTTAGTAAACAGCAAAACCCGCGCAAAAGCTGTTGATAAAACTATGGAAACCTTCGTAAATGAAAGTAAAAACGTTAAAATCATGGATTTCACGGAAATGGGCCAATTTCATGGAAGACGGTCAATTTCACGGAAAATGTCACGGCCGTGACATCGTGAATTAGGTTGGTCCCTAATTATAGTGAAAGCTTCAGGCCGTGCCACAGACATGCACTGGAAACCCCGGCCACCACAGTCCAGTAGTCATCAGTTGTAGTCAATCAAATTGAGCAAAATCAGAGTCGGTTCAACCACATATCAGCAGTCACGATGACATCGTAATCACGACTGTTTAAGTATTGATGCGTTGTTACTACAGCGCTCATCTAACAGCTGCTTTTATTCACAGAGTAAATCAAAACTGTCATGCTGCAGTATTGACGCATTGCCACCAAACAGCTAGGCAAACACTAGGTGATCGATAAATCGATCGTGCTGGACCCCCTTAGGCAATCGATCGGCAAGATCGATCAGTGTGATCGATCGATCGCCTCGAATGGAATGCACTGGATATATCAAGTCATAGCCTATGAATGACAAATTACGCCTAAAAGGGGCGTGGTCAGGGTCACGTGCCTAATTTTAAATTTTGAAGGTCGCAATCATATCTCTGGGAAGGCTAAGCTGGAGTCGTTACCTTCATGGTTGAATGATTGAGCATTTCTTGCCATGCTGGGTCAAACTGTTGGGTCTGTTTGAAGTATCCTTGTTCAGCAAGGTTCACCATTTCCTTGGCAGCAGCCAACTGACTACATGCTCGTTCATAACGAACAGTCGCCTTCTGTGTTGCCAGCTGTGCCTGCCAACAGCATCAGACTCCTGCTAACATTCATCATTCAGCCAGTGAGTGTGTTAGCTTGCACATACAGAATGTACTGTGTTCACGTGAAAGCGGCTAGGAAATCAAAGCCAATGCTAGAAATGCATGGCAAAGCCCAGCATATAGCTTGCCAATGCAAACATTCACGTTAACTATACTGTGTACACAGCCAACCAAATGTCATTTGAGTCACATAGGAATTGGTGTACAATGCAAATTTCTCAAAACTATAGGCGCCACCAAACAAATGTGGTTAACAAAGATGCATGGCAAAGTGCAGATGTTGCCCATCTGGCGCAAACGTGCCTGCAAAACTGGGTCTAGCGGACCAAAGTTAACCAAACTTTTATCAGACGTAGAGGGGTCATCGGTGTTGTGATCCTCCGATATGTTGTGGAATGCCAGCACACAGAATGAATGTGGGGTATGCCAATTTTCACGAATTAGGGCCGAAAATCAGTTACCACAGCAGTGCTCCTTGAGCGATCACGAAAAGAAGGTGGGATTGATCCTGCCAACACGTTTACCTATCTTGAAAGTTCAGTGAAGATCGGTTCAGTACATCAAGGGGATTGGTAAAAAAGAAGATAGAAGAAAGTAACCGACACAGAACATAAATCCCTTCAGCATGCTATGACGGGCAGGCTAAATAATCAGATGACATATACAACATATTTCAATATCCAAAGAAGTAGAGTTATTTAAAAATCAGACACTATTTGATACACGTTAACTGTAAAAAAGTCACTGCATAACAGAAATAAGCAAACTTAAGCCAGCTACCTCTTTCAGTGCAAATCGAGCTTCGTAATAAGGCCTTGACTTCTCAATGCAGCTGCCAAGTTTCTTTGCCAGTGCATCTAGTTGTTGTGTTGACTCCGTCAGCAATTGCCTGAATGTGAGACGTGCTTCCTAGCAATACATCAGCAACCTAAGCACTGCGCACCAACTCGGTTAAGCGGCAATTCATCCTGATGGCTGGATCGAGCTCGACACCAAGAAGCTCTATAGTCGCTGCATTTGACAACAGTGTCTGCAACTTCCACTCCACCAGAGGTGTTCACCTTGTGGCACTGCGGCCGCATGCCACACAGCATTGCTTCCATTTTCGATGGGTTGAGAAGCAGCCTGTTCTCCAAGAACCACCGATTAATGTCATCAGTACATTCCGAGATTGGGTACGGAGATGGACGAGAGAAGGTAAGCATAAGAAAGGAGAATAGTAGGAACTGACCTGAGTAGAGTCTTGTCTGTCGTCATCTGTTTTGTTAAATAACAATTGTTACAAAAACTGTTGTAACATAAACAAACTTGTCAGTGATGTAGTCAAGGCATTTTTTTCAAGGCAGAGCAAGGGGCTGAGGCAAGGCCAAGGCAATGAAAGCTGGGAACGAGGCAAGGCGAGACTGAGGCAGCCACCCTGAGGTGGAGACAAGACAGATGAAGACTGAGGCCTGAAAAATAGACATAAGATCCAGGCAAAACCTTTGAGACCGAGCCGAGGCCGAGTCAAAAATAACGAGGCCGAGCCGAGGCACTTGGTTCGAGACCGAGGCAAGACCAAGGCAGAGGGCTGCTAAGACAGTGCCGAGACCAAGACAGGCAAAAAGATGCCTCGGGGCAAAGCAGCTGCCTCAAGAGCTACATCTCTGAAACTTGGTAAAGCAATAAATGATACAACAAGTAATGCTGTAAAATAATAATAATTTTTTAATAAATAATAAGCATAGTAATTATGACTTATATGGCACTGTTGACGCCAATGGCACATGCACACTGTGACCATGATCAAAAGTAAGATGCAGCTGCATGAAACTGGCAACCTGATCCATGACCTCCGGAATAATGGTGGCAGCAGTGACATATATGATAATTATCAACAGCTGCAGTATGCTTAATAGCTATTAATAATGTGTATATTGTATATTACTGATACACAGGCTTAACAAACCTCAAGCTGCAATTCAATTCGGTTGATGCTATCTGAAGCTTTGTTCAAGTTGTCCAATTCTTCCTACATAATGAATTCACTAATTCCATTTACATCAAGAAACACAAACAGAGCAGAGCACAGTTGAGAAGCTATTTCATAACTACAAGCAAAATTTCTAAAATCCTTTCTTCTACAATTTTACACAGTGAAAATATCAGTTTTGAAGAAAAATAATAATAATAACAACAATCATTTTATGGCCATTATTAGGTGACTGAAGCAAAGTAATTGACAATTTGTATAGCGCATTACATTTACGTAAATATCTCTAATGTGCTCAGCAATGGCATGTGTTAACGAGGGATCACATTTTTACCTGCCACCACACGTTTATCTACAAATGGAATGAGTCATCCTGCCTGTTACTCCATAAGCAATCACCAGATGGCTCCACCCGAGTGAGGTAGCACACATCCAATGACAGCTCACTAATTGACCTCAAAAGGATAAAAGGCTGATTTGGCCTAGTTGGCTGACCTGTAGCGGATGGTTAACCCACACAATTGGTCAGTCGCTATATACTTAATTAGTGCATACAGACTCAGTGTGTAAAACAACTTTCGCCATTCTAGCGTCTTAAGCGTCTTATATACTATCCAGGAATAGACCCACCTGGCCATTATTTGCTGTCAAATCTCGAATTTCTTTCTTTCTTTCCCCCAAAAAGACCTAGCCCCTTTTTTCTTTATCAGCCCAGCCCAACAAAAAAAAACCCTCTTTAGATCGCTATCTATATGACCATTTGGTCAGTCGTGATATACTAAAACATTGCATACGACTTCTAAAGAGTGTCTAAAGCGTCTTATATACTATCCAGGAATAGCCCCCGGGGGCTATTCCTGGATAGTATATACAACGTTGACTAAAGCGTCTAGTATATACTATCCAGGAATAGACCCACCTGGCTATTATTTGCTGTCAAATCTCGAATTTCTTTCTTTCTTCATCCAAAAAGACCTAGCCCCCTTTTTCTTTATCAGCCCCACAAAACAAACCCTCTTTAGATCGCTATCTATATGACCATTTGGTCAGTCGTGATATACTAAAACATTATAAAAACAATAAATGGCTTCAGTTTCTCTTCATTGTAAAAGCCGCCGTTCTAAAACAGCAAATATCAAAATTTTATCCGCAAATTCAACGCACAGAAGATAGCGATCACATTTATTTCAGTCAGCGGCCTTTCATAAAT
>Ga0209780_1000641_pt1 | contig 19603 bp, 13 predicted proteins | sample WorMetexBAHAMAS2_FD_187384 | JGI IMG/M metagenome (GOLD analysis project Ga0209780, IMG submission 187384) | Marine gutless worms symbiont microbial communities from Max Planck institute for Marine Microbiology, Germany - Inanidrilus exumae... | ecosystem: Host-associated > Annelida > Digestive...
TCAGTATTCACTTAATATTTTTAAGCAATACATGTACACCACGACATCAGCAGAATACAGGATACAGTATTCTGTTACTATGCGCACAGTTCAATCATGGACTTGTGAACTCGGCTATGGGGCAGATACCATGTTCCACAGAACGTATTTCTTGTAAATATTAAAATTTAAGTATTAATTCTGGGGGTAAGATAACTGAAAACGAAAAATGTAACAATAACAGCAGATTTACATTAAATGAGTAAATTAAAATTAGGTAAATTGATTGCCTATGACCCTGAGAAGTCCTTCAGTTTTGACATAACAATTAAAATTCTAGGCCACATACACTTAAATTCGTATGTAAATATATCGTGGTTAATATTAGCCATAATTTCCAAGGTATAAGATTTAGAAAGGTTTCAAAAGTTTCAAGCAACTGAAGTAAACTTCAGGGTCACTCAAGTCATTGGTACTGGAGACATTAAACAGGCCACATATGATTTCCTATAAGTCTTCCATTGTAATTATATCTCAATCTTGTATACCATTCCCAAGATATTGTCATTTATTTACTAAACTATAATCGGCGAATGTAATCCTGAACACATCCTGGACCCATCAGGGGTAATTTATCATTCGTAGTATTCGTCACAATCAATCTGCATATCAAAATCAAAGTGCCCAGCTGCACCTGTTCCAAACACAGCAGAGAGGTCCAAAATTTAAAAATGGATCATGCGACCCTGACAAAGCCACTTGCCATAATCAATGTGCAGACTCCAGCTTCATCTGTTGCAGAAATAAGAAAGAAGACAAAAAGTTTAAAATAAAAAGTGATTTGGCATAGTCATCTGCATTGTCACCGTTTGATAGGTCACATACAACTTACTATTGATCCTCCTCCTCAGGAATCAGACGGTGAAAGAATTTTGAAAATCGGTCTAAATTTGCTGAAGTTATGTTCAAAAGTCAAGTGTATCGTTTTTTAAGACACACTGTATATTATAGTTTCAACTGTTTTATATGACAGCAAAAACGCATTCCACATAATAACAGAAAGCTATTGGCGAATTATTATTAGACAAATGCACCGAAACAGCCAAAAATGTTTACTAATATAAAGTACAATGACCACAGAAACAAAAATGACAACCAAAATTGACAAAATTAAATGCAATTTCATGCCAAAATAAAGTAAGTACAAATAGTGCAAACATAAACAAACCAACACTGATGTTAGCAACAAAAACCAGCAAGAAGGAGATATTGGGAGAGAGAAAGCGAAACAGAGAGGTTAACGTACTCGTCCTTTAACCAGCAGAGATTACAGCTTGCCGCAGTAACACAGCACCACACTGACATGTTAGAATCACACACACCACGGCAACAGGGCACACAAAACACCCACGCACACACGTACGATACTAATCCAATCATGCTAGTATGCAACATTTTTATTTTGTGCTCAGATGTTTTGTATGGGCTGCAACTCTGCTTACATGTCACCATTTCTCAGGTTCACCTGGAGATTCCGTGGACTAGTACTGTTTAAGCCGGATGCTCTTTCCAACATGCAACCATCAGTGTGGATGTGAAAGCAAGGACACTGGCATGTGGCGAAATGCTCTGCGTGTTGTCAACAGAATGTATAGTCACTTTTGATCAGTCTGCTCCTTACAGTTCAGGATTTTCCTATTACATTCACTATGCAGGGATAAAAAAAATTTCACGACTAAATTAAGCGCAAATGATGTTTGGTGAGGATTTACTAGGACAAAGAAAAAATCAGATCCTACAGCATTCACCAAAACAGTACATAAACAGGGTCACACACAAAAAATTGAAACCACTGGCTACTATGGGTCAACAACGCAATACTACACAGCTGACAAATACCATATTCAAAACGTTTTTGCCATAACATTCAGCAGTAAATTTGCAACAGTTATCAATAAACACCCAACAACATCTACCCTGCAAAATGTATGGTACCTATAAAGACAAACTGTACGAACGTATTGATTGACTGGGTAAAAGTATTACGTCCCACCAGACACAAAATAGGTCTTTTCAGAGACGTTCTTCCCAGCCAATCTCTTGGCTTAGTACTGAAAAACTGAAACAAACACAACAAAAGCAAACATGAATCCATAAAAAATATACTACAACATAAAACAAACCAAAAAAACTAAAGCCATGTTTGGTCGCCTTCTACAACATCCAGCCCAGAAACTGAATGGGTCTAGTATGGAAGAAGTAGATAAGTAAGTCAGGAAGTAAACAAGTAAGAAAGAAAGCATAAGGAGAGAAGAAAGTAAAGAAGGAAGAAAGGGAGGAAGTTAAGTAAACACACAAACAAACAATTTATATAGTGCTGATATCAACACATAAATCACGGCACATTACTGCACCGGAGCCCGTATGGGACCTGAACAAATGCAAACACTTCATGCAGAGAATGTAGCAATTACAGTGACAGACGATTCACACCACACACAGTAGGATCATACAGACTGCACAAACGTGCCTGACGACGGGCAGTAGTGTGAGCGTGTGTATGTGTACCTGTGCTGCTGCTGGCTTGTGGTTCACACTGTTGTGACAGCTGACTCAATCTCGCCTCATCAGTTATAACTCTCGACGGCAAACTCTCAATATACTGCTTCACCTGCTGCACCGTCTCGTCCTAGCATCAGACGCACACGCACCACCGCCACTGTTGCAACAGCCGCTGTCCATGTGAACTTGGGTTTGCTGGCCACCCCCCTTACTATCATCGAAACAACCGGGTAGAAGCACTAAGAGAACTGCAAGCACTGACCCCAACGAGGGGAAAACCCCGACAGGCCTCACCCTTTTTTGAACCACTGCCAAGCACCCCTGAGTGAAGAAGCAATGCTCCCTCTACACCAGTTCTCTGACGGCAGTAGCCTTACTATCACACGACAATGTACATATCTCAACTGAGTATGTCATTTCCTGGTCACGTAGACTAGAGAGAAAGACTGTTTCATTGGAAAAGCATCAAAAGCAACTCCTTTGGAGTATCTGTGTTCAACCTCATGATGTGACTACATCTCATTTAACCTCTGACCTTTTGACCTCAGGATCAGTGCATGCCAAGTTCCTGCCATGGATTATATGTCTAGTGACTTTGGTGCTGATAGATAAAAAAATAATAAAAAGATAAACAAAGATAAACAAGCTTCTACAAACCAGAAGATCCAGCGTCTTTTGTGACATCTGTGATATTCTCAATTCATCCTCATGGCTAATTTATGTATTGTGTCTTTAAACTGTCACGGCCTTAATGCTGGTACTGTTGACTACGTGCGTCGTATTTCAGTAGAAAATGACTTTATCTTACTGCAGGAAACATGATTGTGTATTTGATGTGTGTTGTTTTATTGTTTTAACTCTGCCTTGAGTGTACAATAAAGATGACGATGATGATAGCTCAAGCCGTTTTCCCTTTAGAGCTAACCGGTTAGGGTTAGGATTTGATATGCAAATGACTACTGTGGGTTCCTGTGGGCTGCTGAATCCACTGGCAATCTTAGCATTGCCTTTCAACGTTTGCATCCGACCTACTACAGGCAGCATGTCCTTCCTAATGCCCACATGACATTGTCAGTACACTGAATACAATAGCCAGTCACATGTACTCATCAGAATCATGCTTACAAACCGACTTATAAAACACTCACTCAACAACCAACATGACAACAACGTCCAAGCCTCACACATACAATTTGCTGTACTACATACCGTATACACATAAAAATATGACAGCAATCTCGGATGTACGAGTTCTTACGTTGCCGCACCACGTGTCCAGTTTACCAAATGATGAAAAATAAATAAGAAACAAGTGGCGAAAGAATTTTAACGAAAGGCCACATAACAGGGGGGCATATTTCATCACTGGTGAAAAGTTAATTGACACTGGTCAGTCGGGAAGAATGCAGTCGGCTGCATCAGTCGCGCTCACACACCGTTATTGATTTTCGCATCAGTGACTCAGAATGCTTTTCAATTGGCGGGACAACTCCCCAAAATTGCCCATTCCCCTGGGGAGATCTGGATCCCATCTAACAGATGGTTCCTTCAGCCCACCTGAATCACCCACCCAAATGGCATGTTGATCGGTTCAGCCATTTTGCAGGATTCACGAACGTGACCAATAGACAGACACACAGACAGACCATGCTACTCCATCTGTAGCAGGCTGGTTGGTTGGTTGGTTGGGAGATTAACGTCCCCTTTCAGAACAAAAATAGGCTACATCGGGGACAAGGTCTTGGGTGGAGATATTGTACCACCAGGTTAAGGATATAGTAACCTCCCGATCTCGTTGTCTTTTTGTTCAGTGACGACTGACGACCCAAAATGGGAAAGGACAGGGGAGGCTCATGTAAGTTATTACACTAGGACCTACAACATGGTGAAAACTAACCAACCACCACAAGGCCTATTTAGCAGTTAAATGTGATATCTTGTGTAATTGCTGTTCTTCAGTTCCTATAACATATCAGTGCCTAATGACTCTTGTGTATAATCTTTTCTGTGTTGGTCTGATTTTGGAATGCTTCTCTTAGGTAAAACCCAAAAGAAGGGGGACCTCCCACCCACGGTACCAGACTTGCCCCCTCCCCTCCCATCTGTAGCAATAGACTGTATCTAGCTATTGTTATGATGCCGCCTAATAATACAAAAACAAGAAAGAAAAAGTTACAAGACAAGTGCAAACACCATTCACATACATCTTCAGAGGTTCTCTTGATGGTCTGTACTGAAGACGATGGCAGTCTTTTCTTGCCAAGTGTTGCAAATGAAGGCACATTTGCTGACAGTGACAGCATCTGACTGTTACTTACTGATGTCATGGGACTGTCTGACGATATATGCTTGTGCTACAAAAATTTTACGACAGCTTTAAACAATATAATAATACGGATAAACTGTATAGATTAACTACATTAATGAAATATGAAATAAGTTGGTAGACTTTTTGGCTAACTATAATAATAGCATACTATATGCTCATAACGGTATATACAATAACAAATTTAAATTCTGCAATGTATAAATGAACATAACTAACATATGACAGTATATCAAGCAGTACAAATAATCATAGTTTTTTAACCCAACCTAAATGCAAGAACAAATTACACTGTTTCCACATAGATGACTGAATATACCATCTGTTGATAATCATGTAAGCAAATTTATAAAGTTTTGATGTCAAACATTCAGAGGCACAGCATGCCAGCACCGCTAATTATGTTCAAATCAGTCAGTTTCGACTTTACGTTTATTTGCAACAGCATCAAAACGTATAGCAGCTTACATAGTATTGAGATGCCATGTTGCATACGTGACGTATTTCTTTTGCCATCATGCGTAGCTTCTCAAAGTTTATAAGACCATCAACAACTGAGTCATTTCCATCACGAATGAATGTCAAGTCTTTTTTAACAACAGGAAAAAATGGAATCTACACACAACACAACACAAACTATAAGACAATGACTGTTAATACTGACAACAAACAATACCTGTTTATTTAAATAATCTGCTTAAAAACTAAAACTGAACAATAAAGAGAATACTTTAGTATATAATAAATGATAAAAGCATTTACTGCAGGTGACTGTTGCAGCTGTAGAGCTAGCAGGTTACGATAATTCGACATATTTCTTGTGGGATCCATCAGCTGCTGCATGTTCTGTGTATACCATACCACACACACACACATCACAACTCGTACAGAAAACCAATACATCAGCACAATATGATCTACATATGAAAATAAGCCGCTGTAAATCAGAATAATAAAAATACAGTAAGACTGACTGAGTTAAGGTTTTACGTCCCACCTGACACAAAATTAGTCATCTCGGAGACGTTCTTCCCAGCCAATCTCTTGGCTTAGTACTAAGAACTGAAACAAACACACCAAAAGCAAACATGCATCCATAATGAAATAAACCAGAACATAAAATTAACACAAAAACCTAAAGCCACTTGGTCGCCTCCTATGATCTCTGACCTGGAAATGGAACGGGTCGATTCTGGAAGGAGTCGATAGATAAGTCAGGAAGCAAACAAGTAAAGAAGCAAACAAGTAAAAAAAGCATAAGGAAAGAAGAAAGTAGGGAAGAAAGCAAGTGAGGAAGTTAAGTAAACACACAAACAAACAATTTATATAGCGCCGAAGTCAACACACAAATCACGACGCATTACCACTCCGGAGCCCGTATGGGGCAAACAAATACAGTAAGATATCGATAACAACTGCTTGCACAATATCAGTTAACTTTACACAATTTTATAGCACTCAATACTAGGTTAGGGTGAAGTCCCTCATCGCTGCCAACACTGCTCTGTGACATACAGCCATGGCGCTCATCTCTGTTTTGACGGTCTTGAGTCAGCTGTAAGCTTATACCCAGTATCATGGACAGTAGTACACACTCTCCCATAACCTGTGGTTACCTTCCCAGTTTATACACCGGTATCAAATTATACTGCTTGGTAACAGAGGCACAAGCGTGTGAACAACTTGCCTAGTGTCATTACGCTGCAGTGCCACATGATCATGACTATGATGCCAACCCACTGCACCAACATGCCAATTGCACACTTAGTAGACCACAGTGCTACTTCCTAAAAATAAATATCACAATAACAACATGTTGTCAATGCACTACATAAACCAATAATGCAACTGTATGTATATTTCTATCACATACAAATTTAAAACTCTAATACAGATTTCAGACAATGCAACAGAATCATATACTTTTAATTCAGACGAAGCAAAGAACAATATCAGAAACTAACAATAAACAGCTTGTTGTATTTTGATGGCAGTCTGTCCCATGTTTGTCGTAATCTGGCCACACAACCATGACTAAGACCGCCAATGATTGCAAACAATGTATTGAAGTTGTTGGCTTGTTGGCAGAATTCTACACAACAAGTGACAAATGATATCACTCACAAATGTCAACGTGCCTACAGTGCAAAGTAATGTAAATACATGTAAATAATATGAGACATAAGTTACTGCATTTATCACCATTTGGCTCATATTTGCCATTAGTATATGTACACACACATAAATGTACACACACATACACTTTTGTGTGATGGACATATTCCATAAGAACCTGGTTTAGCCAATTACCCATGATTTTCTTGCTCAAGTTGTTCAAATAGAGCTCTCTGGGGAATAAAGAGCACACGTTATTGTTATTTTCCAGGCAATATACCCTTCCAGTTACCCGACCAACACCATCAAAGCACTGAATGCAAAATTATCCTGTAAGTCAAACAAAATACCTACTTGCTAATTTGATAAAAATCTGAATGATTTTGACTCTTCGGACGACATTTGGCTCTGTGCAGATCTCTGCTACAACCCAGAACAACTCCAAATTGGAGAGCTGTCAACATTCAACACATAGCACTAGTATCACTAGTACTCATGCACAGCGATAACAACTCGATCAACTTCAACAAGAAAACACATCCAGCAGTGCCATAAATGTCGACATCAACACTGTTGTCGTCAATGTCATTCTTGTGATCATCGTCATCGTCATCATCTTCACTGTTACTGTCGTCGTCATATCACTGTCATTATCACTGTTGTTGTCATTGCCATCCTCACTGTCGTCATCGTCACTGTCATCATCGTCATCACTGTATTCGTTGTCATCGTCACTGTCATTATCATCATCATCGTCATCACTGTCGTTGTCATCATACTCACTGTCATCCCTGTCGTTAATCACTGTCGTCATCATCATCGTCAATATAGTCGTCATTGTCGTCATCTCCACTGTCGTGACAATTATCACTGTCATCGTCGTCATTGTCATCATCATTGTCATCACTGTCATTGTTGTCATCATTGTCTGGAGCACCAGAGTGGTGAATAACACCTCAGCTCAATCCGTGCCAGTGCCCAAATAGCAGCTAGTTCTGCAGTGTCATGCAGACACAAGGCAACACAGGTCATCATGAGGGTATAGTCTATCGCAGACTCCTCAACGGTCTGTCTTTTACAGTGTGACGGCACGCAAGGGAAGACAGACTTATGAGCGTCTGTAGAGGAAGGCATTACGCATAGAACATCTTCTTTGACACGGGCATAGTCAAAACTTTTTGTCTACGGAGTCCAAAGTCCACACATTTTTCATCACAGCTTAAGAACGAAAACACAGTAATGTGGGTGTGTACTTTCTCACCAGAGTTGTAAAAATCTCACAGGTATCTCTGGTCATGGCTGAGTGGCTGAGGGTGTGAATCCCAGGACCCCCTGGCCAGCTACATCACTGTTCTTTGACGTACAATCTCGTTTGAATGTGATTGGTCAACGTGATTCTGGAATTCATACAGCTACACACCTCTCACTATGTGAGATCCTACCAGAAGATGCTTTCAGCCACTGCAGAATTATTAAGCTCCCCGACCAAAATCATATAAACTACAGAACACGTAAAAGAGCCTAACCGAACACAGTTACACCACAGTACATTAAGTACAGTACACTGATTGCCATTAGAGCTGTATGACAATAGCAGGTACCTGAGAAAACTTGGTGAGGTTTGGTGTGCCAAAGTGACTGTCACAGTGAAACAGGTCGGCAAGGTATTCAGTCGGCTCAATATTCCTATACAACTGGAAGTCTTTCTCCGTCAGCTGATGGCCAAGCTCTGTCACATTCAGCTGCAGCAGTGAGCTGGGACAATCAGTGAGATTGCTGTGCTCGGACACACACTCACTTCTCTTGAGATATAACCTGAACAAGTAATGTTATGAACGCTAGACTTATTCCTCAAATTACTGACAATGACAAATACAGACAATGACCAATAGATATCGCACCTATTACATAATATTACCAATTTATAGCATTTATCAGACACAAAATATATGCATCTCACTACACAACCAAGAAAAGAGTCTTGTGATAATGCACGTTTGGCTTCAGAAAAATTTGTTTATAAAAGAAGCATGCATACACGTAGGCCACAAATTGACTACACATTGCCCATAATTACACACCACAACAGAGTGAAAAGTAAAGGACCTTGCCACTACATTCGTTATGCTTGAAAGCTAGAAATCAGTTTATATACTCCACACGCTGTAAAAGCAATGACAATTATCTCATCACCAACGAACCTGTCTGCCCAATGCACTGCTGTTTAGAAACAATTTTTGACTAACTAGTTGCAGTGCCCTGCTCACTTGATGAAAGTTCGATTTCAAAAACAGAATGGGTGCTAGAGCGGCAAGTTTCATTTAAAACATCAAAGCTTTCCTCAAAAGTAGACAACTCACAAAGGAAAGTCTACTTTCAATAGCAACTACTGGGAGTTAATTCACAAAAACATAGTTTTTAGTATGTTGTCATTTTACAAAAGCAACACAGATATGCTGTTCATAGAGAAGTACAAATGACAAATGCAAGCACAAACCTGGAACTAGCTGAGCTCTGTTCAGCAATGTCTGAAATATGATCCAATAAACGCCTTTGTTGCAAAGAACCATTCTGAACAAAAACTTGATACAGACAGTATCGACTACAACAAACATCATTTAGCTATATAATATTTTACAAAATTTTCTTTCACCCATTACGTCTCACAGAAAATACAGCTCTACAAACTCATAAAAATAAAACTATTAATTATACTGTAACTAAAAATAACTCTATTCAATCAAATGTGTTTGATTGACATAACCGTTACAGGATTTATGATCAACACTGTCGGTATTTCAGTAAATCGCATTATTTTTGCACAGTGCAGACTGAGTCCACTGCACGAGCCTAACCCTTCTGTCACTAAGCAGAAACAAACAGTGAAGCTTCAGAGTAAAATACAACCCATGTCAGCCACATGGCTGACTCAGTCAACAGGTACCATGTGATATCGATTAGGCCGGCATGCTGCCAATCCTGCTAACAGCCAAACGGGACCTACCACAGCAAGAACTTGTCACTTTTACACAACATCATGGACATGAACACCATCACTACCCAATCATTACTTAATTGTAACGAGACATCCAGGAATAGTTATATAGCCAGACAGTTTATGTACTGGAAAACGTTTATCCACCTGTTTACTAGTGGGAAATGATCAACACCAATGCAATGAACCCCTGCCAATCATACTTATGCTATGAACTTCAATCTTCCATTCTATCAAACTGTTTGCAATCTAATCACATACATTCCCAAAAATGCCACAGTTTGTGTTTTTGTCTTTCTAACATTTCTGGACTTAACTGAAATAATAATTGAGCTAATCAAGGTAAAAAAACTAAAGTAAGTAAGCTAGACTAGAAAGTAATGTAAAATAAACAACAAGCAAATATACCGTTTTTCATATTTACATGAGTACAGAGCTACACTGGTTTTTAAATTCCTCTACTGTTGCACACAACTACAAAGTCGATGCAATTTTAAACCTTAATAAAATGCACTGTAATTAAGTTAGATAATTAAAAAATATTAACCATGATCACCAGCTACTACAATTTTGCCCATTTTTTAGCATTTTGAATGCTGCAATTTAGGTTTTTCTACTTGATATTCAGGACATTGTATCAGCCTTCACAAGATGGCCTGTTCTAAAAAACTCACCATTTTAAGACAACACTCTGCATTCAGATGCAAAGTTAAAGTTGACAGAAATTTTATATTAACAAAATTAAAACAACAAACAGCAGAAACTAACCCAGGAGATGTATCGATGCCAAACCGTTTTGCAGCCTCCAATATGACATCATTAACAGTCATATGCTGCAACACACATTAACATCGTGCAACAAACATCTATTTACAAGCAAATCATGACAAACAGTCTTTACTGAAAATTAAGCAAAATTCTCTTACATACTTGTAAATGTCACACATAAAGGCACCAAAAATTGGTTACTGTCATACTACAAAAATTCATATATGCAGTCTTCATCAACTTCATATCAAACTTTTTCTTGTTTCCTGTTCGGACTTATATGATAGTGAAGAGACACTGAAGGTGATATGTACAGTCATTGTTTGGTTTTCTTCCTTCAATTTTCCGGAAGTGAACCGTTTGCAGATTAATTGCACATGGTCTTTTTCTGGGCAACCAAACCAATATTCAAGGTCATTATTATAGCAGTAGCAGCACTAGCAGTAGTAGTAAAAAGGTAAAGACTTCACATAGTCGTTATCGAGCATTGGGCCTGAAGTTGATCCCAGTGTGCAGGTAGTCAGCCCACAGGTATAAGTCATCCAACAAATGGTAAGCTGCTATTACCTTCCCCGCTGCCAAGCATCACTGCCCCTTGGCTGGTATCAAGTTATACTGCTTGGTGACAGAGGTAGATAGGTGTGAACAAGTTGCCCAAGGTTGTTACGCAGCTTTTGCCCCGTGTAGGATTTGAACCCATGACGTGTTGATCGCAAATCCAACGCTCTACCCATTATGCCATTGCGCCGACTAATAGTAGTATATTATAATAATAATGTATGTATTCCTATCATGCCATAAAGGTCATAACTTCACAGCCAATAGACTGATGACTACAAACTACATATAATTTTCTGTTGGTGCAGATTTCTATTAGTATGTTATAATTGTATAAATACTGAACCTAAAATGTCAGCCAAACGACCAGTGAAGGTCATCCAAGATCACCAAGAATGATTCATACTCATAACTAAAAGATGGAATTCAATACCACAGTATAGACATGGATGCCTTTGCCACCACATACGTAGACCTGCTGTGACCTTTATCTCCAGAATCTGATCAGGTCATCAATAGGGGCTAGTGATATTCCCTGTCAGTTATATCAAAATTGTTCAAACCGTTCATGAGAAAGAGTTATTGAGTTAAGGTTTTACGTCCCACCCGATACAAAAAAAAACTAAAACAAACACAAAAAGCAAACATGCATCTGTAACAAAATATACTAAAACATAAAATAAACCCAAAAAACTAAAGCCAGGGTTGGTCGCCTCCTAAGATTGATTGAGTTAAGGTTTTACATCCCACCAACACAAAATAGGTCATTTTGGAGACATTCTTCCCAGCCAATCTCTTGGCTTAGTACTGAAGGTCGTCCCTAAGACCTTCAGCCTGGAAACAGAGAAAGCCTATTCTGACTTCGGTGCTTCATAATTTTGGCACTTACTTACTTACTTAGACACTTAACCACAATATGGCCACAATATTTCAGCAGACAAATGGAAGAACAAATGGATGGACGAACAGATGGACAAACGGTCCAATGGAACAGCCTAAAAACATAATGCTTTCGCCGACAAGGTGGAGCGGTGAAGGCATAAAAGAGCACATGGGACTTACTAAAATGGATCTATGTCAATCCATGGTATTCATATCTCTATCTTGAACTGTTCCCACACACTACCATATACATATGCATGCAATGCATATTGAACTATTTTAGCTCACTACTGACCCTGGTTATAAGAAGTGATATACATGACTCGTCAGATTGATAAATTTTGACAGGAAATGGAATGTCGACATTGCAGTTCAGTGCAGTGAAGTCTGGATCACTTGTTGATGGTCTCAGTGTGTCAGATCCCTCACTTCGTGCTTTCGTAATTTCAGCAAAGTCACATAAATGCCCGTTTCTATAATAATGCAATACAGTGACATTCTTGTTCAAACAATTTTCAAACCATAAATATTAAAAACTGGCCAGTTTACAACCAAGTGTAAAGGCGGCAAAGTCACAGCTCTAAAACGACAAATATCACTTTGGAACGACTCCACCAAGAACGTTAAGCACGCCTTAGCAGCGAAGTCATGTGGCAACTGATGGATGGGTACCCCAAACTACCCCATTTTCGACATCTTGTATCGCCTTTTGTATCTTCACACAGGGTTCCCACTCTCTTGGTTACAAAGGTTTCCAGGACCCGTGAAGCATTTTTCCAGGACCCTGTCGCACACCAGCGATGTTTAAATATAGAGACAAACAGCAGTTACTAACCATATATGTATACATCATATGATAGCTGCATCCATACTCCAGTATACGTTGATCACTGTCATTGAGAAATAGCAAACAAATTGTCCAAGATGTGCTGACACGCAAATTTTGGCATCTGCACCTGCATCATTGTCTGCCTCCCACATCATAGCCTAGAAAATTCCTAGACTTTTCACGACCGTGCAGTAAAATTTCCAATACTTTCCATGACCAAACCCATTTTCCAGGACTTTCTAGGGCCTGAAAATGCTACTGAAAAATCCAGGACTTTCCAGGAGGAGTGGAAATGCTGTTCTCAGTGAGTGGAGACAGAGATTTCAAAATTGGTAGGCAGGGTGAAGGCATCAAGTGTTAGCCCCCGGATGGCAAACTATCCCTGAAAGGGTTTGGTTAGGTCACGTGAACCGTTTAAATTTCAATGGACACCAACCATGTCTCAGAAAAAGTTTTTACAGTTTTAACCCTCTAGGAATGCAATAACCTAGGATTGGCGTCCTATGAATCAAACTGCATCGAAATCGCTTTTTCAGTTTAGTCTCGGGACGTGAGCAAAATTTTGGGTCAAAAAAGCTAAAACCCCCGCGAGTGTAACATTTCACACATTTGCCAGGACGCCCCCACTAGGAAGATCGCTGTGAATTTTGGAATGTGGGGTCATATCGCTAACGTAATCACCCATGCCAAATTTTGTGGCAATTGTTTCAGGTGTTTCAGAGTTCTGATACCCCCCATTCTGCCATTCTCCATAGGAGTAGCTGGTCACCAGCGTGCTACATTGTGATAGCAGTGTACCAGCTGCTTCTTACATAATTATTTTATGCCTGGTAAAGCCACAAAAAAGTTTCTATCAAAGGTCTATACAATTCACCAACAAAATGACTGAAGATGGCTTTACTGCTGTATTATCAACAATTTGACATCACATTCTGTAAACACTTGACACATCATTCCAATTTCTCCAAATATCCGATAACTTGCCCTACTATAACAAGAACAATTACCCATAAAACACTTTGTCATATGACCACCTAGATCTTGTGCATGTTCAGTATGCTCATTTATGTGCAGCATTTTTCTGATGTCTGCACTGATCCCACATTATATTCACATAATATGCTACAACAACACACATAAATCACCAACCCTTCGAGTCTAGAAGGTGACGCCAGTTTCAGCAAAGGCTGCAAGGCCTTATAAAGACCTAACTTCGTTGACGGAAGTTGAGTTAGTGGTAATGATTTGATACAGTCTCCTTTCCGAACACGAGCCGGCTTCGGGGACACCAGAGAAAATCTGGAATAGTTGTGTTGTTCATTAGTATAGCTACTCTGGCTGTTAGATCTCAATGTTTCATGCATATCTGAGAAAACAACCAGATATTCTGGAACTCAGATTATGCATTATAAAACAACTCACATCAAGGTTTTACTGTAAAAATGTCGATTTTTATTACAAGTTAATAATCTATAACTACTGCTGAAAATTGGCTGTCTTTGTGCATTTGATGATTATCTGCAATTATTGAGTAAATAATAGACTAATTGTTAAAAAAATTTAACAATGAAAATTACTTTAACAATTAATAGTAAACTGCTATTAACTTAATGAAAGATGATGCATTAAAATAAACAAACTATAGCTAAAATTAGTCACAATGTAAGCCAAACAAGATTGCAGCAACTGCTGAGATAAGTACCTGGGTCAAATTACACCAAAAATGCCTATTCATGCCCAGAAGGCCAGTCGTTACTAGGGGCGACAGTTTTGAGGTTGCATGGCTTTAAAACTAGTTGCAACGACCTTAGATTGTGTAAAGCTGGTAATTAATTTATGACGATTTGTGCCTCCAGAGAAACGTTATTGCAAGAAGCGACCAATATATGCCGTGGGTGGGTATACCCGGTCGCTAAAATAGACTATACATAATACCATCACAGAAATATATGGAGCTGAATACTGTATTTGGATATCTGAGGTTACCGCTGCACTGAAAAAGATGAAAAAGCATATAGGCAAAGGCTTATCATAATTAGAAGCAGAAATGATTCAAGCGAGAGTGGATGTTGGAATCCAGTGGTGAACAGATCAATGGTATCACCAACTGATACATTTCAGAAGACTGGAAATTAAGTGTGGTATTAACCAATTTACAAAGGTGAGATTGACTCCATGGAGTGTGCTTTGTATAGAGGGATCAAGTTGCTGAGCATGTTACAAAAGTGGTGGGAAAAGTCTCTGAACATAGAATTATGCTCATAATACACACATGCAAAAATGGCCAGTCATAAGTGAGAAGCATATCAAACAGAGCCATAACGTCCTGTTTATCTTTGAATTATACTGGACAATGAATGCAAAATCGTTAAAAAAACTGTTAGTGATTAATGAAATATGGTTTTGGCTGCCACCATCATCCAGGACAATATGACCCTACAAGCCAATAATTTTTTTAAAATTTACGATTACGAGTGCTACTAAAAAATCCAACATATTTTCTGACAGTATAACGGTTTGAGGCCTAAAATGAAATGTTCAGAATATTTATTCGGCTACTGCTATTCTCAACACAAAAAAACTGCCACAATTTGCCCACAATGGTCACTTTGTGACCATTTTGTGACCATTACATCCATATTTGTGCACTGATGCATAACAACTTGTAATTAAATACGACATATAATACATGCTGGTTCACCTAAATGCTAAAATTATAACAAAATGTTCGGATACCTTAGTGACCATACAACTAAATCAACAAAATAATTGCTAAATTATGACTCCATTTAATACGGTACTATCATCTCCAAAAGATTGATCAAATAATGAAATGAAATAATGGATATATACCTTTGACATTATAACGCACAGTCAACTCCAGTAGAGCAGTGGACCGTAGACTGTGAATCAGATAATCAGAAGACATTTTATCCACAGGACTCTTGTTAATTTGGAGTATCTGGCAAATGCAAAGCATTAACTAAACACATAACTAAATGGCAAATGAAATGTATCAACAACAAAGCAACAACCTCAGAAACAAAGCAACATCCATTATACTATAACATTAATAATGCAATAATCGAACATTTATCTGGCAGCATTCCAGTTTATGATTTCATTTGTAATCAAAATTTAAACTTCATTAAAAAATGTCTATCCTCTAGCAATATTTTGGTGAATTCAGTTGTATGCCATGGTGTGTTCTTCAGTCGTATGCAATCTGGAGTAGGACGTAATGTCCAGTTGTGCAGTGAAAGATATAGGGCTGTACCGAATACGGTAATTTTACTATTCAGCCGAATACCGAATATCTAGCGTCAGTATTAGGCCGAATACGGTTCGAATTCGAATAGTTTAGAAACAAAACTGTTGACTGTTGCAAATTTGAAATTACTTTATGGCTGGAGGACGCCTGCTGCAGCAACTGCAACACTGACCAGGGTTCTGGGCCCTGGACTGGATGCTGGGCCATTATCACCTGCACTGATTCGTATCAGTCCATCTACATCGGATTCCTGCAGCCGCACCTGTTTTGTCACGCTGTGGTGCAATCGGCTTCATCTAACAAAGACTGTTGACTGTTGACGCACGCCACGCTGTTTACTGTCCGCGTCTATTGCACCATGGCATGGACTCCTGTATAATAATTGCTAGTATATAGGACTCTATGACCAGGGAGTATTTACAACCGTTTACAAGCTCAGACGAGGCTTCATGATGCTGGCCAACATTAATTGCTGTGTTTCATCACGCGCCCATGGCGCGGCGTGGCCGTGTGGGCAGTTATCAACTATCCGCATTCGGGTTCCAAATCGTGGCAGTATTCGGCCGAATGCGAATAGTCCATTTGGCCCACTATTCGGTCCGGTGCGAATTCGAATATTCAGTACAGCCCTAGAAAGATATGGGAGGTACATGTCTGATTTGTTACATATGCCACCTAAGCAGAAACTAAATATTAAAATTCACAAGGATGTGGAAAATAGGGTTGGTATGATAAAGGAGTTGGTGATGGTGAGAGACGGTTTAACGAGTGTGTATGGTGATAAGTTTTCATGTGCTGATGTTCGGGTGCTAATCGATTTTATTTGTAGTTACTAGGTTTCATTTTGTGTTTTTATTTTTTATTTTTCACTTTTATTTCATTGTAGTATCTTTTTATATTCATGTGTCTTGTCTTACTGTATATGTATATTATGTGTACTTCGTGTACGATTTCTGAATAATAATAATAATAATAACAGCAAAATCGCAATGCACACACTATCAGCAATCTGCTGTTTAAATTCAAAGTTTATGCAAAAATTTCTGCCCACAAAAATCACGTCTAAAACAAACCTGGTCGCCAGTACGAAGACCTAGCTGCCTTGCAGGTGCATCGACACAGGTTATAAAAGCACCACTGACATTGCCACAGTCGTGAGTAGCAACTGTCATGTCAAATGGCGGCCAAAGACTGCTGCCGTGTTGGCGATGTAGTACCACGTGTCGCGCGTGAGAGTTTGCAGAACAAGCAAGACGCAGCAGCAACAGCTGACCTTCCATACCCTGAACAGTTGCACCATTGCATATAGACGTATGCAAGGTTCTTGACGGCATCACAGGGAACAACATCATATTCTGTTTTTAATAAAAAGTTCAGCTGTAGCAACATTCTTTGTCAGTTCAATCTTGTCAACAAGAAATCAGATCTGTAAAGGCTTGTAATAGGTGAATGACTTTAAAGGTCACTCGGCAACACTAGAAATGGCGATATTCGTCAGGCCATATATGCCTTGCAACACACACTCACACACGCACACATGCACAAACACACATCCTTCACGTGTGTATAGCACTATATGCATTGACAAAGCTACTCTATGCTGAGTCCAGGTGGTACTGAGACCACTCAAGTATAGTTTCTCGAAAAATGACACCTTGGGCTTGCTATAACTTCCACAGACATCAACCAATGTCGACATTTTTAGAAGAGTTCCTAGTACCCATCCATAGTAACTGTGACTCTATCTTGCTCTGTTTCTGAGACACAGTGACAATGCCAGATATAAGTCAAAAATTGCCAATTTTAACCTACCACACCTGTATTTGGCACTCCCATTGTGGATGTTCCTCTGAGTTATCATACAGCATTGTTCGAATGGCGATACCTTTAGCTGTTTTGATAAACTCTAACTAGTGATGAGTGGACTATAGCATATACCGTGCTAGCGTCGTGCAGTAAACATCACATTCAAGCACTGGTTGAAAAGCCGAGTCTAAACTCTGGTGAATGCATACATTTTTCTCCAGCAGTAAAGAGAACTTCTCCAGAACGTTAGCCATGTCTGGCAACATCTCAAAATCACGAAAATGGTTGTTAACCCACAGAAGGACAACACGGATAACCTAACAAAACATACACACAGACAGGCAATAATAATAAATAGTTTTTTCCAGGTGAAATTTAATAGGTATTTTCCAGTTAAACCTACTTTTGCCTCTTCACCCGCCACAGAACAATGCCCTAGCACAGACCAAATCCCATGCCTCAACCCCAATCCCACAATGCTCCTGGGATGCCCCTCCATCCAACCCTAATCACCTCCCTATTGATGCACAAGGCCCAACTTAATCAGCATCACCACTACACTCTCCACATCCAACCATCCTTCCCAATCACCAAACATTTTCATGAGCCCTGCACTACTCTATTTCAGAACAAACTAAGGTAACACATCCATCAGATAATGCCCAACCACATAGTATTCAACATACCTAAATATCTAGAAATAAATAAGTTTATGAACAAACGTGGGTACATCATTAGCCTGACTCCACTGAATCTGTTGGGGGACTATCATCCATCCTTTATAGGCCTCACAGAGACCTGGCCTTCATGGCATTTGAGGGACGCAATTTTTAAATGCTAAGCCACTGGGACAGGCTAAATAACCTGCCATATCGTTAATATTTTTATCAACTCATTCAAACAATAAATGTGTACAAACAACTGCCACAAAGTAATGTTACAACCCTCCACACCTCGATTACAGACAGCTCCATTGGTTCATGACAATGACTCTTTCCAGCAGGCACCTCTGAACATCCTACATCTGCATCTGTATCTCTGGCAGTAATACCAAGAATCCTATTCCTAAAATTTCCTTCATACATAAACCTGACATGTTGCCCTTCATGTACTGCCTACACACATTATCCTTTCCTATACAAATTACACAGCAAAGAAACTATGACAAAGCACTGATACCACTGTTCACTAGCAGGACTTCTGCCATAATCAACCTACCTTGTCTCGGAGACTTGCATCTGCAAACCATTCTACCATCTTGTCAGCAACATGTAGAGGTGAATCAAGAAAAGTTCGATATGTTAGCAGAAAGTCCTCCACGTATTTTGTATCAACAGCTGAGTGATCCTCAACTAAATGTCGTACGAGCTTCTCTGGTGTTCCCTGCATAACAACACAGTGCAGACGGTTGGTTGAATGGAGTTTAATGGCACTTTCAACACAATTCAGGTCATATCGCACATTTAAGGTAGACCTATATTGTAAATATTGTAATTTAACAGGGATTAATTC